>CESC01041221.1_pt1 | contig 82077 bp, 77 predicted proteins | sample 531131 | NCBI WGS metagenome assembly CESC01 (sample SAMEA2621295, study PRJEB7988) | marine metagenome | biome: marine biome (ENVO:00000447); feature: mesopelagic zone (ENVO:00000213); material: "saline water (ENVO:00002010), including plankton (ENVO:xxxxxxxx)" | depth 800 m
TTAATTCAAAATCATTTTACAAACCTAAGAGCCGGCAGGCAGGAAAATCAAGGCTTATTTTTACATCTTTGAAAACTATGCAAATCCTTTATCCTGCGGATAGCAAACGGCTGCGCTAGGCTATCCTCCGCACCCACCGCTGCAGGTTTTACTTGTTTTGCTACAGATGTAAAAAGTAGGCCGGTTTTAATTCAGTAAGCAGTAACAGTTGGCAATAGCAGTCTTTAGTTTTCAGTTTACGGTTTTCTGTATTAAATATTCATACCCGAAGAGTTTCCTGTTCTTTTTCTTCAGTATAGTGAGAAGGCTTCGTTAAAAATTTTTGAAGCCTTGGAGAAAATTTAGGAGTCTTCTTGCGGTTTTCGCCCTAAGGCGAAAAATACCTAAGAAATGTGCTTTAATTTAATGATTATTTTAATTCTGCTTACTATGAGCATATTCAATCTGACCTCTTCAAACAATAAGAAATACAGATTAAAAAGGGTCTTTTCTTTTCTGCATCCGACGACCGCAGGGAGAGGAATGCATCTGTTGTGCTATGTAATGATTTTAGTAGAATTATTTCAAGCAAAGAAAATGAATGAACATCATAAGGAGTAACTATTACTCAATCATCTATTATTAATGATGCTGTATAAGCCTTTTGAAAAGCTTGGTTGCGATGCTGAAACGAGTTCAGCATGACAAAAACAGGCCGATGCTTTTCTACTAATAATACATTCTAAAGTCTAAGTATTTACAGGCTTTATAGTGTTTTTCGTGCAGAAGCTCTACGACATTCACGAGGTCGTCGTCTTCGTTAAACAAGTTGAAGTAGACTTTGTCGAGGTTGGCACTGCTTAATCCGTTAAAAGCGTGGCCATAACCCGAAACTGCTTTTGCATTGGTAATATCTAAGAAATATTGGGCTTTTTCCTCGTCTAGATCCAAGACTTTGGCATTAGAAAAGTGAACGATTTTACCTCTCAATTTTCCTTCAAAAAGTTCTGCGATCTCCTGAAGATCGTAGTTATATCCGTTTAGAGAAATACTGTTGGCCTCGCCGGTCATAACGAGATAAATTATTTCATATTCCTTAAAATAATGATCGTCCATAATCAGCGTGTTTAAGCTCTCCTCCAGACCTTCAATCGTATCGCAGGTTTGATAAATACTGGCCACACCAAACTGAAGCGCCAACTCTTCCAGACTTTTTTGAACTTCGGTAAATTGGTCGATCTCGACATCTGCAACCCCTTCTAAACAATAGATGAACTTTTCAGGATCCTGATCATAGTTTTGGGGTACTTGCGTTCTTTTTTCCAGCATTTTTAGCGTCTTATAGGAATTTGTGCAAAGTTAGTATTTACGATGTGGCTTGCTCCATAACCTGATCAATAGATTGTGGGTGTCGTGAGCTTTTTGAAACCTCAATTTTCTTGGATCAAAAACTACAACATGCGATAAAACCTGTAACCTTCTCGGGATTAGTGCGGTATGCGTAAGCCATTCAGATTGTGAATATCTATCTGGATTTTAGAAGGGTCTGACCTTGCTAAACAATTATTTTTGGCGTCCAAAAATTTGATTTATGAGTGTAATCTGGTACGAATGCAAAGTGAAATATCCTAAACTCGATGAAGTTTCAGGAACTAAAAAATTAAAAACAGAACCGTTTCTGGTAGATGCGGTTTCTTATACCGAAGCAGAAAAGCGCATTACCGAAGAAATGCAATTATACCTGAGTGATGGCGAAGGCATCTTGATCACCAACATTAAAGTGGCCAATTATGCAGAGATCCATCCTTTTGAAAATGCAGACCGTTGGTTTAAAGCTAAAATTTCTTTGATCGCTTTTGATGAAGAAAGTGGAAAAGAGCGCAAAACCAATGAATATCTACTTGTTCAGGCCAATGATGTCAAAGAGGCTTATGAGAATACGATGCATGCGATGAAGGACACGATGGGCGATTTTAATATCCCGTCTATTGCCGAGTCTCCTATCGTTGATGTGTTCCCGTATTTTACCGGGGAGGAAGAAAACTCAGAACGTCTGGAGGAATTTATGCGTTTAAAAGAATCGGTTCCTGCCGATAATGCAGAAGATGAAGCTTTAGCGCTGGAAGATTCTTTGACTGAAGCAGAGTAACTTCACATCACAAAATAGAAAAAGCGCAAGAGAGTCTCCTGCGCTTTTTTATAATTCATTCTAACGTAATCTAGAAAACGATCACATTCTTGCCGATGCTTTTTCCGCTTTCCTGAAGCTTGTGTGCTTCTTTAAGGTTCTCAACGCTAAAGCCTTCAAAGGTGGTAGTCAGCGTGGTCTGTAAAGTTCCATCTTCTAAGAGCTGCGCAAGATGATTTAAAATATCGTGTTGCCGTTGCATATCTTCAGTCTGATGCATCGATCGGGTGTACATCAATTCCCAAGAGAAGGTAACGCTCTTATTCTTGAGCAGATTCAAATTTAGGGGTTCGCTGCTTCCTGTAATGCTTACGATATGCCCTTGGGGTTTGATCAGTTCGGCAGCAGTTTCCCAATAGCTTTTAAGATCTACACAGTCAAAAATAAAATCTACCTGCTCAAACCCTTCTGCTGCGAGTTGGTCTTTGAGTTCGTAATGATCAACCACATAATCGGCGCCCATTTGTTTACACCAGTCTTGTGTTTCTTCTCGGGATGCTGTCGCGATCACGGTAAGATCGGTTAGTTTTTTTGCTAATTGAATTGCTATAGAACCTACACCTCCGGCACCGGCCAAAATGAGTAAACTTTTACCTTTGTCTGTTGCCGGATTGTATTTAAAGCGGTCAAATAGCGTTTCATAAGCCGTCAATCCCGTCAAAGGCATCGCTGCGGCTTCCGCGATACTCAGATTCTTAGGTTTTCTTCCCACGATGCGTTCGTCAACCAATTGATACTCGGCGTTGCTTCCGCTTCGCGTTAAATCACCTGCATAGAATACCGCATCTCCCACGTTAAAAAGAGCGACCTCCGCTCCTACTGCTTCTACGATGCCTACCGCATCCCAACCAATAATCTTAGGCGTATCTAAAACCTGGTCTTTTGCAGCATTCTGACGGATTTTATAATCCACAGGATTCACCGAATTGGCTTGAACTTTTACGAGCAAATCACGCCCTTGGGGCTTTGGGACCTCTGTTTCAAAAGCTATAAAGCTATCTTCTTCGTTAATAGGTAATGATTGTTTAAATCCAATCGCTTTCATCAAATTGTATTTTTTTTGGTTATTGGCGTGCCAAAGCCTTTAGTAGGCTAAGGCTTGCCCAGTGGCAATTTATATAGGTAAAATTACTCCATAGCTTCTTGAATGATGCGTTCTTCGGTAATCCCCATTTTTTTTAAATCATTGATCACAGATTCCATCATAGGTGGCGGACCGCAAACGTAGAATTTCTTAAGCGTTGTGGTGTTGATGTGTTTATTTAAAAAAGCTTTATCTATGTACCCTGTAGCATAGTTCGTGTCTTTTTCGTCAGAAAGAATATTGATAAAGTTCTCTTCTAAAAGTGCTTCGAGTTCGGGAGCGTAGATGATATCTTCTTCCTTCTTATTGGCAAACAACAATTTATTTCCACTTATTTTACCCTCTTGCTCTAATTGTTTAAAGATTGCAAGAAAGGGTGTGATCCCGGCTCCTCCGGCGATAAAAACTCCGGTACCTTCGTAAGCAATCGCGCCCCAGGAATCTCCTATGATCAACTCGTCTCCATTTTGAAGCGTACCTAATTTTTGAGTTACTCCGTTATGCTCGGGATAGGTTTTGATGGTGAATTGCAAGACCTCCTCTTCAGGGAGGTTGGTAAACGTAAATGGTCGTTTCTTCTCTTTCCATTTAGATTTGTTGATCGCTACCTCTGTGGCCTGCCCGGGTTTAAAGGTATAGCCCTCCGGTTTTTCGGTCTCGATGTACAATACATCATGGTTGATAAAGTGAATTTCATTGATCTTTACGGTATAACTCATAGTTAAATTTGGTTGGTTTTTTCTAAAGTTAACAAGAACAAAGGTTTTGTACTACCAAGGTTTTCTTAAGGTTGTCGTTAATGTTTTGTTAGGAAGCATAGGTTTGAAAACAAAAAAAAGGTTGAACACTGTAATAGCATTCAACCTTCCAATCAGTATTCTTGAGTTTTACCAACTAATACCGCTCCACCAATTGATTGTCTTTAAACAAGGCTCCAACAAAATTATTCTGTTTCATATTTACGAGAATGTATTGTCCATCTGCTTTTGGTCCTACCGAAATATAAGCGGCTTCATTTGCGCCATTATCGGTCATTGTGATACTGAATTTAAAATAGGGCGTTTGCTGTTCGGTCTCTACCGGAGGCATAAAAAAGTCTGAAGTTTTGGTCTGGATGTGCATCATCTCACCATAGGTAAATCTTCCGCCCTCAAACTTACCTGAAATGATGGTGTTGTTCTGAAAATAGATCCCGTAACCGTTTATACAGTCTCCAGTAATACACGTAGCATCTGCAATATCCTGTGGTGTAAAGGTTTTACGACTAAGCACTTGTCCCTGATCGTGGCTTATCAATTCTCTTGAAAATCCTTGCGGGGAGCGCACCTCCCTGATGTGATCCCCTATTTTAATTCCTTTATCAAATAGGCCTGAGGTTCGTCCTTCTCCCTCATCATACACCGTAAATCCGTCTGGTTTACCCTCTTTAAAGTTGGAATAATAATAATCACTGGCTTTATTCTGGCTGTAGCCCACACCGTTATACAACCCGTTTTGATAGAAACCGTGATACACATCGCCAGTTGCTTTGTTGTAATAAAAGCCATAGCCATTTTGGCAATCACCTTTGGTGCAAGGAGCTTCCTGAGCAAAGCTTATTGCACATAGAAAAAATAAACTGCTTAGAATAAATGTTTTCATAATTGAGGTTTTTTACTCGGTAATCGAGATTGAGATTCTTTAGTTTTTACGTTTTAAAACTAGAAACTCAGTCCGCACTGTTCAATACGGCAATTGCCTTATTAGCGCCGCAAGAGGGTTTTATACTCCGTCCCGATAACTATCGGGATGCCTCGAAATTGAAACTTCGTTTTCAACCAATGCCTCATGGGCTTTCCTTGAGGTAGTTTACTTACCGGTATAGATGAAGGGTGCCCAAAAGCGTGGCTGAGAAAGTGGTATTTCCTGATCAAATTTGCCATTGATGAATTCTCTTTTAAGTTCTGAAGTGGCGGTGAGGTAATCTTTATACTCTCTAAATACTTTGTAGTACAAATTTTGGGTAAAGATCATTGTGCCATAATCACTCACAGACCATAAGGTTGTCAATGTGCTTTTGGCTCCTGCAAGCAACATACTTTGATTGAGACCTTGAACACCTTCACCAGGAACTAATTTCCCTAAACCCGTTTGACAAGCGCTTAAAAACATAAATTCTGTATCTATGTCTAAATCAGCCATTTCCTTGACGGTTAACATGCCATCTTGATTGTTTACAGGTTGTGGAAAGACCGAAAAAGCTATCGAACTCAAGTCAAAAATATACGGATGCACCATAGCATGACTGGATAAGTGGATGGCTCTATAAGACTTTAAGGCACCAATGCTGTTGAGGCGTTTGAACTCGTTTTCTGTCATCAATTCATTCATCTTGACATCGGTCTCCGGTACAAGTTCTTTGATGGCAAGTACTTCTGCTTTGGCTCCTTTAAGATAATTCATTGCCTCTTTAGAAAAAGCGGCAAAGGCATAATCTAAAGGTTCGTCCTGTTTTATGGAAGCTTCCACATTAAGCTTTAATTTTTCTACATCTGCAAAATTTTTAACAGATTGGGCTTGTACCTCTAGTTTTGAATAATGCGCATCTCCAAAGGCAAGTACATTCTTTGAGTAATTGGTTTTGGATTGGTCTCGCAAGGTTTTTAAAAAGCTTCCGCTAGAAATATATCCAATATCATACTTCTCGATCAAGTATAACCCGTCCTGATCTATAAAACTTTCAAAAGGTAAAAAGTGCAACGCCGCATCAGCACTAATATAAATACGCTTCTTGTCTTTAAACCAAGGTTCTATTCGGCTGAACAAATCAGTATAAAAGGAATTGGCAATGTAATCTCGATAGGCCGCATCTGTATATTCTTCACGTACTTCTCCGCCTTCGTTAAGATTTAAGAAATTGCGATAGAGTTCTGCCAAAAGAACAAACTCCCCCTTCTTGTATTGATTGAATCCTGCTTCTTCCTGATTTCGGTATACCGTATATTCCGGTTGACGAAGTTCGCGTCGTGCCATAACCTTCTCGATAGCTCCAATCTCTGCATTACGCTCTACATAAACCCGCATTAATGCTCCATTGGTACTGATGTACCTATACTTAATGTCGTTCTTCGTAATCACCGCAGCCATATAAACGCCTTCATTGATATTACCGCGCATCACATCTACATAATAGATCAAGGCTTCGTCAGCCTTTAAGACGTTCTGTATTTCGCTAAGACTTAATGGAGGCATTTGATTTTGTGTAGCGAGGAGTCCGTTTGCTTTTAACTCCTCCATTATAGCAAAGATTTTTTCTTTCTGATTACTTTCAAAAAGGCAAGCGATCAAGTTTCCGCCTATTTTAGTAAAAAGATCAAGCTGTGCTGTACGTTGTGTTCCCTTTGCTGAGACCACCTTTGGCTTTTGAAGTTTAAAAGCTTTTTCATAAAAAGGAACTGCTTCAGCATATTCTTTCTTCATTCCCAACTGCAAACCATAATTATATAGCTCAATAATGTCTGTTGAATTTATATCGGTTTCAATTGCTGAAGATTTATCCATATAAAATTTCAATGTCTGAAGATTGCTACGCAGTGTTTTACCAAACTGAGGATGTTCTGTATAGCCGTTTTGTTTCATATAATTGACACCAGCTTCAGCAAATTGAAGTCCTTTCTCTCTGTCTCCACCATAGGCTAATGCGCGAGATACATTGTAGTAGGCATTCATTTTTACATCAGGATTTGTCACCTTGTCTATAAAATTTTGACCACTTTTTGCCAGCGTAAACGCCTCTTTATAACGCTCTAATTGGACTAAAGAAAACAGCTGATTGTTTAATGCAAGCATTAAGGTCGAATTGGAATAGGTAAATTGTGGCAACTCATTGCGCATGATGACCGCAAGTGTAATATTCTCCTCATAATTTCTGTTAACCTCATTGATCTTTGAAAGGATATCATAGAGTTTAAATTTCATCATCGGAGCAGTTTGTGGATTCAAAAATTGTTGTTTAAGCTCCGGAATTAAAACATGAGCTTGTTGCCAATTATTCCAAAATGTAAGAATGGCAAGGGTTTCTAAGGCTACATTGTAATAGCTTACCGGAAAATTACCGGCGTTCATTTCCTGTTTTACCGGTTCTAATATCTTCAAATAATGTTCTGGCCCTTTTTGTATAATATCTTTTGAAGAAGCGCTGTATATAGGATTAAACTTTTCCCAAAAAACCATCATATTCTGTGAAGCCTTTGCTTTATAAACATCGAACATAGTTTGAGCCTGCTGCGCTTGGGAGGCAGTGAACGATTTTTTATAATAGTCAAGTGCACCTTCCAAATAGGTCAAAGATCTTTTGAAATCTTCCGGTGGATGTGGGAAATAACTGTATTCCCAAAACAACTGTTTTGCACGAAGTAGATCTTTTGCAAAAAATGCATACGCAATAGCCGACTGTGCCAAACGATCATAAATCGGTTCCATATCATAGGCCGTCTGAATGAGTTCTACTCCAATAAGCGGTTCTTGAGGCAAAGCTGCTCTACTAATTCCCACATCAAAATAGAGGTCGGTATTCGTGTAATACCTATCGATCAACTTAAAACCAACATTAAAAGCTTCCTTATGATTGCCTGCTTTTTTTAAGGCTGTAAATTGGGTATAACTTTGATTCCTGTTAATGTCATAAGGTCCCTGTGCCCATAGCGAGGAGCTAAAGACGAGTACTAGTATTAGTATTCTCATAGATCGTAGTTTTTACGATCTCAAGGTAAGATTAGACATTGTGTACTATCAATACGGCAACTGCCCTATTTAAGATGCTTACCGTATTGCCGCATCAGCAGTTGTAGTTTTGGAGCAATATAGGTTTTACAAAAGGGCTTCTCCGGATTGCTTTTGTAATAATCGTGCAGACTTTCCCGCGAAGCTTGAAAATGTTTAAAAGCTAAAACCTGAGTAATTAAAGGTTGCTCAAATTGTTCTTGCAACTTTGCTTGTATGTGTTGGGCATCCCGTTTTTGTGCTTCGGAATAAAAGTAGATTGCAGAGCGGTATTTGGATCGAAAACTATGATTTGAAGTGCTTTTATGGGTATGCAAGTGAATCTCGATCAGCATCTCTAACGGAATTATTTCAGGTTCAAAATGAACGATGACTGCTTCTGAAAACGCATCATAAGGTACTGCTGAAGCCACATAGCCTTGCTCTACTTTTTCAACTCCGTTCAAGGCTTGAAAGACTGCTTCGGTGCACCAATGGCAACCGCCGCCAAGGGCTATTTTATGAAAGCGTTTATTCATCATTTATAATGCTGACATTTTGGAGAAAATCAAGTACTTTTTCCTCTGGCATTTCACAGGGTTTTAGCAAGATTTCGGTATTGGTAACGTATACATTGAGACTCACAAAATCGGTACCCGCGAGTTCTTCCGCATAGATCTTTGTACTTTTTCCGTTGTTGAAATCGCTGCGCGTAATACCGTATTTTTTGCCGTGATAGATTCCATAGGAATATCCAGGAAGGATTTTATTTAAAAGTTGAATCATAAGATCACGAACTACAAGAAAGCATAGAGCAACCTACTTTATCCCGTGCCCATTCCGGGCGCTTGGCAAACCATTTTTCGTACTCCGGTTGGTTATCGTATGGTTTTTTTAATACTTGATATAATTCGTCGATCAAGCTAAAATCTCCCTTTTCAGCGGCATCGATCGCCAGCTGCGCCATATAGTTACGCAACACATATTTAGGGTTGGTCGCGTTCATTCTCTTGTTACGTGCCTCATCATTTTGTTGATCTTGCTGCAAACGCGCTGCATAAGCCTCAAACCATTGTTTCCATTGGGTTTTAACAGCTTCCGAAGTATTTTCTAGATCATATAAAGCATCTTCAATCAAGTTCCATCCATCAACGGAAGCATCCTTTTTAAATGCTGCCAATTTCCTAAAGAAAATCGTCATATCGGTTTCTGTTGCCAAGAGGCAGTCTTCTAAGTCTGCAATGAGCTTTAAATCGGTTTCCTGTGGTGCTTCTAGCCCGAGTTTGTCAGCCATCATTTGAAAAGATTTCTGAGCATAATCTTCTTTGTACCGATCTAAAATTTCTTCAAAACCTTCGGCATCCTCTACCAGAGGGAAAAGCGCATTGGCCAATTGATACAAATTCCATAAGCCAATATTGGGTTGATTTCCATAGCGATATCGCTTGTGTTGCCTGTCGGTAGTATTGGGTGTCCAGCCCCAATCAAAACCTTCTAACCAACCATAAGGTCCGTAATCGATCGTTAGGCCAAGAATCGACATATTATCGGTATTCATCACACCGTGCACAAAGCCCACGCGCTGCCAGTGTATGATCATCTCGAGCGTGCGCGCTGAAACTTCAGCAAAGAACTTCAAATAGGTTTCTTTAGAAGGAGCGCCTAACTCTGGAAAGTAATTTTTAATTGTAAAATCAACGAGCTTTTGTAACCCTGCGACGTCATTGCGTGCGGTAAAAATCTGATAATTTCCAAACCGAAGAAACGACGGCGCCACACGACACACCACTGCTCCTTTTTCATATGCGGGATTCCCGTCATACATCACATCCCGTAAAACCGAATCTCCTGTCAAAGCCAGAGACAATGCACGTGTAGTCGGGATACCCAAATGATGCATCGCTTCACTCATCAAATATTCCCGAATGCTCGAGCGCAAAACGGCCAGACCATCAGCAGATCGGGAATACGGGGTCTCCCCTGCTCCTTTCAGTTGCACCGCCCAATGCTTGTCGTTATGATCGATCTCAAAGAGATTGATCGCACGCCCATCTCCCAACTGACCGGCCCAATGCCCAAACTGATGTCCGCCATACAGCATCGCATAAGGATGCGTCTCAGGCCAAACGGCATTTCCGGTAAACACGTTGAGAAATTCTTCAGTATGTGCTTCCTCTTTTGAAATTCCTAAGGCTTCAAGCATTTCATCAGAAATATGTATTAATTCTGGTTTTGCTGTTTCTTTAGGAGTAACAAAGGAATAATAACCCTGCATCACCTGCCTTCTCGAGTTTTCGAAATTAGGATCTGCCGGAAGTTGATCGGTAAAAAGGTTATTCAGGTTGAAATGCATACGTCTGGATTTTACGTGTAGGTATTCAGTCGGTTTTAAAGATGAAACTTATCAAAATGAATGCTAAATGCAAAAGCCCGGCAACAATAGATGCTGCCGAGCTTTCAACTCAATGTATTATGGCTAATACTTAATTTCCTCTCAAAACAGAATATTCAAATTCTGATTCCTCATCTAATCGACCCCGGTCGTCAAATTTCTTATACACACTGGAGATGTTTTCAAAGTTTAAAGTCCATACTTCCTTAGGTTTTTGAGCAGCTTCAGAAGCTTCCATTTTATACGAAGTGATGCGTACATTATTCAGGTTATAAATGAGATATTCATTGATACCGTCTGAAGCGCTTGACGCAAAGGTCAATTCAACGTTTCCAAGCTTCTTATTTTTAGCAATACAATCCAGCATCGCATTGGTTGCAAGGTCGGTTTCTTTGCTTATTGTAATTCCAGAGAAGGAAGTGCGTGCGCGCATTCTCCCTGAAAGTGCAGCATCTGGGATACTAACTTCCCAAGAAACACCGCTTACAATGATCTCATCTTCGTGATCTTGTTGTTGCGATTCCCCGTCAATATCAGGAAGTTTAAGATACATTGTTGTTTGCGCACTTAAAGTCGCAAAGGCTAAAATAAATACGAATATCAAGGTGACTATTACACGTTTCATAGTAGATGTTTTAATGCTGCCAAGGTAGAGAGAATAAAAGCTCGTGGAGTCAGGGTTTTTCCCCTAATCGCAGGGTTAAATTCATGAAATTTAGATGGAGGGATTCCCTTTCACTTAATCTTAATACTTAGTATTAAACTTATATTAAAGTAGTTAGGTTAATTGACAGTGGAACAGGCTTTGCGTACCTTAGAGGTATAAACTAAAAAAGAAAGAATTATGACAACTAGAAATCAAAATGCAGGAATCGCAGCAGCACTCTTAGGATTAGCAGGAGGACTTTTTGCATGGTGGAGATATAATAATGCAACCCCAGAAGAAAAAGAGCGCCTAAAAAACAAAGTCAATGAATTGGGTACTAAATTAAAAGATACCTATACTGAAGTAGAAGATACCGTATCTGACAATGTTGCAACCTTAAAAAATAAACTTGCTAAGGAACAAGCAAAAGTGGAAGAGGAAATAGAGCAAATAGCTAGCTAAAATCTCCATTTATAGTATTGAAAAGCGACCTTATGGGTCGCTTTTTTTATGGGTCTTGCTATAGGTTTTAATTCTTCCAGACATACCAGAGATAATTTACTTATTTATATGCGTTTAAAGAAAACCCTTATTTTGGATCTACTGCAGCATATTTTGCTAAGAATACCACTGAATTTTTTGCGTATGTACGCTATACTGTGGCTAAACATCTCTTTTTAAAAGCCAAAGCCGGCTATGCTATAACAAGAAGCTACAAGGTTTTTGAATAAAGTGATAAAGTAGCTTTAGGGCTAAGTTTATTCTTTTTGGGAGATGATCGCAATCAATTGAATATCCCACTTCAAAAAGGGGCTTTATTTAAACTGGAGCTTGTGTATCGCTTTCCACTTTAAATGGAAAAAGCAGCTCTATTTTAGAACTGCTTTCCACAATAAACAATTAGGTCTTAGGGGACACCTAATTATTTTTATCAATATTAAACTCAAAGGGGTGAAAGAGTTTCAACAAACACTCAATTATCTTAACTCATAATTGTGATACAAATATCAAGTGTTTGATACAGAATATGTTTGACATTTATCAAATAATCATTCTAAGTCCATTTTTAAGAAAAATTTACAGTTTTGCACGTATTCGACTTAGGGTTTCTTGCGTAATTCCTAAAAAGGATGCGATATGGGCGAGCGGTACTTTTTGAATGATCTTTGGTTTAGTTTCAAGCAAATGCCTGTAGCGATCTTTGGCACTTTCAAATAAAATGGTTTCCATTCGCTGTTGAGAATATACCAGTGAAGTAGAAAGCATATTTAAAGCCAATTGGCTTATTTGGCTATGTTCTTTACTCAATTCCATTAAAGCGTCTTTATGCAACCCGATGACCACCGAATCTTCTAGCGCTTGAATCGTTAATTTGCTTGGTGTATGGTGAAAATAACTCTCTATCGAAAAACAAAACTCCTTCTCTGCCGCAAACCATTCGGTGATCTCCTTTCCATTTTTGTAATAGAATTGTCGGGCAAAACCCTGATCTAAAAAATAGATATAATTGCAAACCGCGCCTTGTTCAAGGATAAAATCGTTCTTCGCAACTTTGGTTACCACGATATACTCCTCCAACTGTTTCTTAGCGTTGGCATCTAACGGACTGAATTCTTCAAGGGCTCTAAAGTAAGCGTCTAGCATAATGAAATTTAAATACGGCAGCAAGATACAATTCCTACTGCAAAATGTACGATAATCTTAAGCAACCGGTTTTTGAAAAAATTATATAAACTTTTGTTATTCAATACTTAAAGGGGATTTCATGCCATCACAAAAATCTAAACACCCAAAATCAAGGTTTGAATAGTTCAAATTTAAGCCGAAGTTCGTTTGTCTTTATGCTAATTTTTAGGCTTTAATTATTATTTAACGAGAGAATTAGATTGACTTCGTTAACTTTAACATTTTCGCCTATTTGCGAAACTCCATTAACCACATACAAACCAAAATAAACGACATTTCATGGCAATCACTCCCTTTATCGATGATGAGAAAAATTGGTATAAAGACGCGATCATTTATGAACTTCACATTAAAGCCTTTTTTGACAGCAATAGCGATGGTATAGGTGATTTTGAAGGTCTGTTGCAAAAATTAGATTACCTCGAAGATTTAGGAGTTACCGCAATTTGGTTATTGCCCTTTTACCCGTCTCCTCTACGCGATGATGGTTATGACATCGCAGATTACTACAGCATCAATCCGTCATACGGGGAGGTTGAAGATTTTAAGCGCTTTATTGAAGAGGCCCATAAACGCGGTCTAAAAGTCATTACCGAATTGGTCATCAACCATACTTCAGATCAACATGAATGGTTTCAACGTGCACGTAAAGCGCCTGCGGGTTCAAAATACAGAGATTATTATGTATGGACCGATAATGTGGAAAAATATAAAGATGCACGTATCATTTTTACCGATACCGAACCCTCCAACTGGACTTGGGACGCAGAGGCCGAAGCCTATTACTGGCACCGTTTCTTCTCACATCAGCCCGATCTGAATTTTGACAATCCCGATGTACAGCAAGAAGTATTCAATATTATGGATTATTGGTGTGATCTGGGAGTTGATGGCTTTAGACTGGATGCTGTCCCGTATCTTTTTGAGCGCGATGGCACTAATTGTGAAAACCTTCCGGAAACGCATGTGTTTCTCAAAAAGTTAAGAGCACATATTGATGCAAACCACGATAATAAACTTTTGTTAGCAGAGGCCAATATGTGGCCTGAAGATTCTGCAGCGTATTTTGGTGAGGGCGATGAATGTCATATGAATTATCACTTCCCCATTATGCCGCGTATGTTTATGGCAGTAAAAATGGAAGACCGCTATCCTATTATGGATATCATTGACCAAACGCCAGACATTCCGGAATCTTGCCAGTGGGCGATTTTCCTAAGAAATCATGACGAACTCACTCTAGAAATGGTGACCGATGAGGAACGGGATTATATGTATAAGGTTTATTCTAAAGATCCTAAGGCAAAGATCAATGTGGGGATCAGACGTCGTCTGGCTCCCCTACTCGACAACAACCGTAACAAGATCGAGCTGATGAATGTCTTGTTATTTTCGCTACCGGGAACTCCGGTATTGTATTATGGTGATGAGATCGGGATGGGTGATAATTTTTATCTGGGAGACCGAGATGGCGTACGTACCCCGATGCAGTGGACAGCAGACCGAAACGCCGGTTTCTCGATGGCCAATCCGCAAAAGCTATATTTACCTACGATCATTGATCCGCAGTACCGATCAGAATCGGTAAATGTTGAAGCACAGCAAATGAACCCGTCCTCTTTATTGTGGTGGATGAAACGGGTGATGCATATGCGTAAAAGCTTTAAAGCTTTTGGTCGCGGCGACATTCAGTTTTTATCGCCTTCTAACGCAAAAATCCTGGCTTTTACACGTAGCTATGAAGACGAGACCATTTTGGTACTTGCCAACTTATCCCGTTTCTCTCAAGCCGTAGAACTCGAATTGGATGACTATATCGACTATATTCCTGTCGAAGTTTTCAGTCACAATAAATTTCCTAGAATAACTAACAGACCGTACCTGTTTACACTTGCTCCACACGGTTATTACTGGTTCTCCCTGACGCAACGCGAGAGCGAATCGCAAGACGGCCCGTTGCCTCAAGTGAAAACTACGGACTGGGAACGCCTTTTTGATGCCAAAAACATAAAGCTGCTGGAGCGCAAAATTTTGCCGGCATATTTCAAGAGTAAATACTGGTTTGGTGACACCAGCCGTATCATTCAGTCGATGGAAATTACCAATATGTTGGATCTTTCCAAAGACGACCTTTTAGTCAAAAACCTGATCGTTGAAGTACATTTTAATGAGGGACTTCCTGAAATGTATCAACTGCCGGTGAGTTATATCGCCAATTCGTACGAAAGCCTAACAGAAGCAGTGCCTCAAAAAGGTATTTTAGCCGAAGTACATTTTAAAGAAAGCTCAGGTATTCTGGTAGACTCGGTATATGTCGAACCCTTCCGTGCACAATTGTTTTACAGTTTGCAAGCCGGAGCAACGCTGAAATTTGGCAAAGAAAAACTGGCATTTGAACGTGGAAACATCACACCCGATTCTGATATTGAAGAAGTGAGTTCGCGTATTATCGAATCCAAACAAAGCAATACCTCCATCATTTATGACCACCGCTATTTCTTAAAGCTGTATCGCCGCTTGGATAGCACGGTAAACCCTGATGCTGAGCTTTCACAATATTTGACAGAGACGGTCAAATTTGCCAACACTCCGGATTATATGGGGAAATTGGTATACTACACCCAAAAACGCAACGAGGCCGTTCTAGGTATGATGCAGGACCTTGTGACCAATGTTGGCACAGGTTGGGTAAATGCTAAAGATGCGGCCCATCGCTATATGGAACGTATTGAAACGCAAGCTCAGGAATTAGAGCCTGATTATGACAAAGGCTTACGCACTAGACCCTTATTATTTGAAGACCTAAAAGAGCCCGAAAGTGATTTGGTAGAAAGCTTATTCCCAGAGCGCATAAGTCTGTTAGGGCGACGTAGCGCACAAATGCATCAAGCGCTGGCAAGCCATGAAGAATTGAAAGGCTTTGAGCACGAAGCATTCTCTCTACATTACCAGCGTTCTTTATATTCTTCCTTGCAAAGCGTTACTCGAGAAGCTTTTGAGAATTTGAGACGTTCTATACCCAGCTTGCCTGTAACCATTCAGGCTGAAGCTGAAGCCGTACTCAAGCGTAAAAATGAAGTTTTAGACTGCTTTAAGCGGGTGTTTAAACACAAGATCAATACGGTAAAAATACGTACACATGGTGATTTCCAACTGGGGCAATTGCTCTGGACGGGTAAAGACTTTGTGATCATTAATTTTGAAGGAGAACCTTCACGTCCCTTTAGTGAACGCCGCATTTTACGCTCGGGATTGCGTGATGTAGCGGCGATGATCCGTTCCTTTCATTATGCAGCGTATAGTCCTTTAATGCAACAGAATTATGCCGAGGATTACCGCGAAACCCATTTAGAAGCTTGGGCCGAAGCCTGGTATTATTATGTTTCGCGTTTTTATCTCGACGGCTATATTTCGACCTTAAAAGGTTCTGATCTTATCCCGGATACGGAACGAGATTACCAAGTGCTTTTAGAAACTTTCTTACTGGAGAAAGCCGTAGGCGAACTGAATACTGAATTAAATCATAGACCTCTGTTTGCCTTAGTGGCATTGAGAGGAATTCAGGCAGTACTTGACGGAGCTCATAAAGACTAATTCATTTTCACAATGCTTAGATAAAATTTTGCTTAAACCAGAATTGTATTCTTGTAAATTGACTACATTTCCTGCCTTATTTAAGCGTCATTGACATGATTTTAGTGCAACGTCTATTTTTTGTTTTTACCCTAATGCTTTCGGTAGTTGTTTACGCGCAAACCGACAGCACAACTATAATTACTGACTCCGTAGCTTCAACTACCGGAACGGATTTGGCTCGGAAATTAGCCGAATTAGAAAAACAGCGCTTTGCAGATTCTATACGACGTGCAGATCTTGAAGCTCGTTTAAACGCAGTGAGTACCACAAATAACAGGGAACGTAGCGAACTGGAAGCACAACTCAAGCAGTTTGAAGAAAACGAGAATGCACTTTTAGCACAGAAAAAAGAACAAATCGCCAACCTTAAGCGTACTACAAGAGGGTTTCCTGTAACCGGTTTTGAAGAAGATACGCTGTTTTTGATCTACAATCGCTTAGGGAGTTTTTCTCCTCAAGAACGTGCCAATGCGATTACTGCTAGAATTCAACGGCTTCCTGATAATATTGAGTTCTATGCCGATTCTTTAAAAGTTGCGGTAAGCGAGGCTACTGTAGATGTTGTTTATGGCAACCAGAATATCGTGAGCGTTACCGATATTGATGCCTTGTGGTTTGAAACCACGCCCCTTGAACTCGCCACAGGTTATAAAACACTTATAAGCGATGCAGTGGTTGCCTACAAAGAAGAACACAGTTTGACCAATCTTTTAAAAAGTATTGGTCTGGCGGTTTTGGTATTGATCGTCATCGGACTTATTGTGAAATATGTTCTCCGCTTATTCCGATGGACAGCCTTAAAAATTCAGCGACAAAAGAACAAGCGGTTAAAAACTTTAACCATTAAAAATTACACGGTACTGGATACCGAGCGTCAAGTACACGTTTTATTACTGCTTAACAGAATTGTAAAATGGACTACCGTGCTTGTGGCCATTTATGTGGCATTACCAGTCATTTTCGGCTTTTTCCCGCAGACAGAATCTTTTGCTCACGAACTTTTTGGATACATCATCAATCCGATCAAAGGAATCTTTTTAGCTGTTTGGAACTATTTACCCAACATTTTTGCCATTGTGGTCATCATTGTTGTATTTAGGTTATTACTGAAATTCCTTCACTTCCTTAAAGTGGAAATCGCTGAAGGCCGACTCAGTTTTAATGGTTTTTATCCAGATTGGGCTAATCCTACTTATCAACTGGTGCGTGTATTGGTAATTGCTTTTGCCTTTGTGGTGATCTTCCCTTACTTACCGGGAAGTAATTCGCCGGTATTTCAAGGAATTTCGGTGTTTTTAGGATTCTTGTTCACCTTTGGTTCTGCTGGTTCGTTGTCAAACGTCATTGCTGGTTTGGTACTTACCTACATGCGTTTATTCAAAATTGGCGACCGTGTAAAAATTGGTGATATCGTAGGCGATGTGATCGAAAAATCTTCTTTGGTTACCCGTGTACGCACACCCAAGAACGAGATCATTTCCATACCCAATTCTACAGTAATGAGCAGTCATACGATAAACTACAGCAGTGACGCTCCCGAAAAAGGATTGATCATTCATACGACCGTAACCATTGGTTATGATGTTCCGTGGAAAGATATGCACCAAACCTTAATTGATGCAGCCTTGCGCACCGAGTTAGTTTTAAAAGATCCTCAACCCTTTGTGCTACAAACCAGTCTCGAGGATTTTTATGTGGCTTATCAGATCAACGCCTATATTCGGGAAGCCAATAAGCAAGCGACGATCTATTCAAACTTACATCAGAATATTCAGGATGTTTGTAATGAGAACGGAATCGAGATTCTTTCTCCACATTACCGCGCTGCCCGTGATGGAAACCAGAGCACGATTCCTGCAGATTATTTACCTAAAGATTATGAGGCTCCCGGTTTTAATGTGAAATCTAAAAAGTAACAGATTTTAGGTTATCTTTAGAAGACTGAAACCGAAAATTACACCATATGAAGTTTTATACGCGTTTACCTCAATCTTTAAAGCCTTATTACGATCAGGAACTGCAACACTATACTGAAGCTTATAGCAAAGGGCATTTACAAATCGCGTGGCAACATCTGGAACGCGCTCATATTATTGGTCAGCGGTATCCTTTTGCGCATAGTTATGTGCATTGGAAAATGCTTCAATTTGGTTTAAAAATAAAAAGTGCAAAGGAAGTTTTTGGGCAGATTCCAAGATTGGTTTTTGGAGGAGTTAAGTCTTTTGTAGGTAAAGTTCCGGTGGGCAATCCAGGTGGTGCTAATGTTCCGCCTCTAAAGCCTTTTCCTATTGCTGAAGATCTTCAGCAACTCTTTAAAAACGCCGGTATCGCTTCCTAAAATCAGTAGTTTATAAAATAGAAAAATCCGTTAGAATTCTCTAACGGATTTTTTTTATAATAGTAATTTCAAGAGCTTACTTAGTTTCGTAAGGATTCCATATCAATTACAAAACGGTATTTTACATCTCCGTTTACGACGCGATCATAGGCATCATTAATGGTGTTGATATCGATCATCTCGATATCGCTTACAATATTGTGCTCTCCACAAAAATCAAGCATTTCCTGAGTCTCTTTTATACCACCAATTAACGAACCGGCAACATTTTTTCGCCCCATAATAAGACTGCCCCCATGAACAGGTTCCAGTGGCTCTACTGCGCCTACCATACACATTGTAGCGTCTATTTTCAACAAACTTAAATACGGATTAATATCGTGACCTACCGGAACAGTATTCAGCAAGAAGTCGAACGAATTGGCGTGCTTTTTCATCGCCTCTTCATCTTTAGAGATCAAAACTTCGTCTGCTCCCAGACGCTTAGCATCCTCGGCTTTGCCTGGGCTTGTGGTGATCATTACCACGTGTGCTCCCATCGCGTGAGCAAATTTTATTCCCATATGGCCAAGACCACCTAAACCAATGACACCCACTTTATCTCCTTTACCTACCTTCCAGTGGTTTAAAGGAGAGAATGTTGTAATTCCCGCACATAAAAGTGGCGCCACGGCATTCTCATCCAAATTTTCAGGAACGCTTAACACATAATATTTATCTACAATGATCTCTTCAGAATATCCTCCGTAGGTATGTCCGCCTAAATGTTTGTCTTTTCCATTGTAGGTGCCTACCATTCCCTGCTCACAAAATTGCTCCAGGTCATGTTTACATGGTTCGCATTCTCTACATGAATCTACCATACAACCTACGCCAACGGTATCTCCAACTTTAAAATCAGAAACTTCGCTGCCCACTTCAAGTACTTTCCCAATGATCTCATGTCCCGGAACTACTGGGTATTTAGAACCGCCCCAGTCGTTGCGTACGGTGTGAATATCACTGTGACACACGCCGCAATAGGTAATTTTAATTTTTACATCACGTGGAGTTACCTCACGACGCTCGATGTTGATTTGTTTCAGGTCTGCTTTAGGGTCAGCAGCACCATATGCTTTAACTTCGCTCATAGTTTTTGTTTTAACACAAAATAAGCGATGAACGCCCTTTTGTCAAGGGATTGAAACAGGATTGGCTAAAGTTTAACGCAATCTTGGCAAGACCGAGCACAGTGAACTTTTAGAAGCTAAGATGTTTTTCTATTCAATCGGGAAATAAAGAAGCTGCTTATCAAAATCAAGGCGCCGCCGATGTAGGTATTCCAGCTCAATTGTTCCTTCAGTATAAAAAAGCTTAGGATTACAGCACTTAATACCTCTAAATACATCAAGGAAGCTGCTGTGGTGGCATTTAAATGTTTTAAGCCGAAGAAAAACAAACCAAATTGCACGATTCCGATAAGTAAGCCATAAAAAATTCCAATTCCCATATGCGTGAGCTCAACGTCTTTCAAACCGAATAAAAAAGGAATGAATAAAACGGCTCCTGCCAGGTTTTGGTAAAAAAGCAATTGATTGCGGTTACAGTCTTGCGTTTGCCGCTTGAAAATGGAAACAAAGAACGCATATCCAACGGCAGCCAGAATTGCGGCCAGCATTCCTATAAAATCCCGAGACTCAAAACTGAATTCTTTATCGGCGTAGGTAAATGCAATTCCTGCAAAGGCTAAAAGCATATAAAGAATTTGCTTTTTGCTAATGGGCGCTTTATAAACGGTAGTTTCAATAATAGTGATGAAGAGTGGATATACATAAAATAATACTATTGCATTGCCTACAGAAGTATATACAAAAGCCATCAAGAAAAAATAGGTACGTACCGCGTTGATCACCGAGGCAAACAGTAGCATTTTAGTATTTCCCTTTACGCGTAGTTGGTTTGTGCGCAACAATACCGGAAGTAAAAACAAAACAGGAACTCCCGCTCTAAACCAACCGATGGCTCCAGTGGTCAAACTGGGCATCGCCTTGATCAAAATCCCATTACTTCCTGCTATAAGCGCTGCAAGGACTACCGCATAGATCGCTTTTTTCTCCATATTAAGACTCAACTTTCCACCAGGATTGCTTCTGAGGCTCTTGATTTAAATGCATCAACTGCCCCAATCGCGGAAGCGTAACTTCAAGGTTTTGTTTTTTGGCTTCGGCAGTAAAAAGATCAGCAGGCTCTGTCCAGTCGTGAAAAGCGAGCTTAAAACCGCCCCAATGATACGGTGTGGCTCTTTTTACTCCGGAGTCAAGTGCAGCTTTAACCGCCTCATCGGGCAACATATGAATCGCCTGCCAGCGTACGTTATACTGCCCGCATTCTACAAAACCGAGATCAAACGGGCCAAGACGCTCCCCTATTTCTTTAAAGTGCGCCCCATAACCACCATCACCGGTATGAAAAATAGAAGTTTCAGAAGATTTTATAACCCATCCACCCCAAAGTGATTTAGCTCTGTCGCGTAATCCTCTACCGGAAAAATGCCTGCTCGGTGTAAATGTGATTTCGAGTCCGTCAAAAGTATGTGTATCCCACCAATCAAACTCGGTGATGCTTTGTTTTGCAGCGCCCCAAGCTTCGAGATGCCGACCACAACCCAAAGCCACATAATAGTTTTTGACTTTTGGAAGTAGTTTTTTGATACTCGCGTAATCCAGATGATCATAATGATCGTGGGTTAACAACATCAAATCAATCTGCGGAAAGTCATCGATCAAATTCAACGTGTTTTCTGAGAAACGTTTGGATTTTGTGGGCGCAATAGGTGCTGCATCGGGACCCAGCATAGGGTCGATCAAAATCGTTTTGCCCGCGATACGTAGTAAATAAACGCCGTGCCCGTACCAGATGTATTTAACAGCATCATCAGGTTCCAAGAAAGCCGATTTATCAAAACTCTCGATGGGTAAATTTTGATCAGGAATAGAATTTCCTTTACCAAAAAACATTTTCCAAAGCATCCCCGGCATTTCAGCAAGGCCAACGTCCATCGTGGTTTCTTCCAGATTCTGGAAACATCCATCCTTCCAATTGGGAGATTGCTCGTAGCGTTTTTTTAATTCGGGCGTGATTTTACCACCAAATTGTTTCAGCATTTTTAGGGTTTATGAAATTAATTGCGGCCTTTACGCATCTGTTTTGGGCCGTACCACAGCCAGAATCCGGTGATGGTGAACAGCAACAAGGCGATGCTCATCACTACCGTATAAACCAATTTGATATAGCCGCCGGTTCCCAAATAATTATCGAGAATCGAACCGTCATGAATGTTCTCGATCACATCAGAACGCCGTTTACCAATGTGTAAAACTTCGCCAGTTGCCCCATCTAATTGAATGCCGTAATAATGCGCATCAAAGATAAATTTGACGATTCCTTTTTCATTCCTTACATCAATACGGTCTAATTTGGTCTCTAAATCGGGGGAAACCGAATCGTGCAATACGTTGATGGCTTTTTCTTTGAGCTCTTCAAGCGGAAGCCACTGCGTCAAGTCGGTCGTAGTGCCTTTCTGTGTTTTGGGTAATAATAAATCTCCGCTGTTTTTCTTGACTCCGAGTAAAAGTCCCGAAACCGAGATCACAAAAAAGAACACAAATAATACTGCGCCCATCGCCCTGTGAACGCTTCTGAATTGTCTAAGAATTTTGGCTTGTTGCTTGCGTTTTTGTTTTCCTGTCATAAAAGCAAAAAAGAATCTGTATTGCGTTGAAGTATCCAAAAATAAGCTATTGCGGGCTAAACTGCTTGTATTGAATGCTAAAGCTTTGGGCCTAATTTGCTCGTGTTTGCTTAGGTTTGCAATGCGAAAAAAACTGCAGCTTGGCAACTCATCAACACTATCTACTCTTTAAACCTTACGGCTATTTAAGTCAGTTGAGCAGCAATGATTTACACCAAAAACGAAAGAAAAGATTTCTTGCAGAATTGTATTCCTGGCCTGACGGAATTATGCCAATAGGTCGCTTAGATGAAAAGTCGGAAGGTTTGTTGCTGATGACCACCGATGGCAAATTGAGCGATCACATCAACCGAAACGGGATCGAAAAAGAATATTATGCCTTGGTTGACGGGGTACCTACCGAAGCCCAATTGGAACAATTAAGTCAGGGGATTGAAATCGGGATCAATGGTAAAAAATACCGAACTAAACCTTGTGTTGTCAAAATTTTAGAAGCCTCCCCGGCACTACCTGACCGCGGAAAAAAAATACGCGATGCCCGCCACGGACCAACCACCTGGTTGAGCATCACCATCATCGAAGGCAAGTTTAGACAGGTACGCAAGATGACTTCAGCGATTGATTGTCCCACCTTGCGATTAGTGCGTGTACGTATCGGTGATTTAAAATTGAATGCAATGCAGCCAGGTGACGTATTCGTTTGGGATGGGGAGGTTTGAAACTACTGAGTATTCATTTTTTCTTGAATTTCTTTAAAAGTTTCTCCATCTTCTGTAACCCATTCGGTTAAACCATTCGAATTACGACCTAAAATCATATTTGAAGCCGCACTTGGACTGTTGAATATAGTGTCTTCAACAAATATCAGTTTATCATCGTGCTCTACAAGTACATTTGTTTCTAGCAATCGTTTTCTCATGTTTCTATAAGTTTCGGTACAAGAAGGTGAAAGTTTCTTCTTCGCAACACTCCCTTTAGTCACAATAAAACCCTGATCTGTTTCTCTCATTTTTGCTGAAAAGCTTCTTGTTTTAATGGAATAAACCTGATGGACTTCAGCTTTATGATTCTGATTTTCTTCTTTAGCATCTTTGACAGTAGATGAAATCAAAAACTTAAACCCCATAACCGGTAAAATGAGCTTCATTTGCTCTAAGAAATATTCCATATCAGAAATATCAGCTTCGTGAAGAGTAGGAATACTTGGTGAGTTACCATTATCAATTTGAGCAGTCTTTGCATCAATAGCTAATTGTACTAGTCTTGATTCTAAATATCGTATTTGCGTTTTTGTGAGTAATTCATCTTTACTCATAAAGAATATAAGTTCCTTAAAATCTTTACTAGAGTCACTCAAATGCTGCTTTAATCTTGTTTTAATATTCTCTGCTTCTCCAATGTAAATCTTTTCATCAAAGGCTTCATCTGTTGGATCTCCTTTTAAACAATAAACACCCGGATTATTAAACTCAGACCTTCCTATTATCTTATTTACAGAAGCTCTAGGGCAATAAATAGCTTTACCAACCCAATTTCCTATTTCAGCCAGACGAGGACCATAAGCAGTACCATCGATCATATATACAGTAAGTTTTTTTCCCATACTTACAATTTTCCCGCTTTCATCTGTTTATCTGCATAATCTACTGCTCGTGCGGTAAGCGCCATATACGTGATGCTTGGGTTTTGGGTGCCGCTGCTGGTCATACAGGATCCATCGGTTACAAAAACGTTAGGAACGGCGTGAATTTGATTCCATTTGTTGAGCACGCTGGTTTTAGGGTCATTGCCCATTCTTGCAGTTCCCATCTCGTGAATACAGGCTCCGGGAGCGGTGAGGTCGTTATACGTCCATATGTTTTTACAACCGGCAGCTTCAAGCATTTCGACAGCACATTGCACGCCATCCTCCCTTAATTTCATTTCGTTGTCACGCAATTTGGCATCAAAGGTTATGATGGGCATTCCGTGTTGATCGCGTTTTTCAAAATTGAGAAACATACGATTCTCGTGATACGGCAACATTTCGCCAAAGCACGCCACAGAAACAGTGTACGGGCCCGGTTTAAAAATGTCTTCTTTGAGGTCTGCTCCTATTTTTTCGTCAGGAATGCTTCGGCCTCGGGAGATATTTCCTTGATAGCCAAAACCGCGCAAATAATCTTCGCGCTTGGTTTCTTCATCAATGTTTCTAAATCTTGGGATATAAAAACCGTTAGCCTTTCGGCCTTGGTAATAGGTGTCTTCAAAACCGGGGAATTCTGCTCCTGCGCCCATTCCGTAGTGATGATCCATCAGGTTGTGGCCTAGTTCGCCACTGTCGTTCCCCAAACCATTAGGAAAACGTGCTGATCTGCTATTTAAAAGCAACGCGGTGGTTCCTACAGTACTGGCATTACAAAAGATAATTTTCGCTTTAAAAATATGCTCTTCGCCGCTATTGGCGTCAATCACTCGAATGCCGGTAGCACGTTGTTTAGCGTCGTCATAAAGTACTTCGGCAGCGATGCTAAACGGTCTTACGGTAAGGTTGCCCGTTTCACGAGCCACCGGTAATGTAGCAGACTGACTACTAAAATAAGCCCCAAACGGACAACCACGCCAGCAGCGGTTACGGGTCTGGCATTGCCCGCGGGTACCCAGATGCACTTCAGGATCGTATTCAGATAGATTGGCGATGCGCCCGGGAGTTACCACACGCTCGGGATATTGGGCATTCACTTTTTCTCTAAAATCCTGCTCGGCACAATTGAGTTCAAAAGGTTTTAAAAACTTTCCGTCAGGCACTTGCTTTAACCCTTCAGCCTGACCGCTCACGCCTACAAAAGTCTCTACTTGATCGTACCAAGGTTCAATATCTGCATAGCGTATAGGCCAGTCAATAGCCACGCCTTCCTTTTTATTGGCTTCAAAATCGATATCACTCCAGCGATAACAATGTCTTCCCCACATAATGGAACGTCCACCTAAATGATGCCCACGTATCCAATCAAAGCGTTCGATCTCATCATAGGGATATTCATCGTCTTTATTGACAAAGGCTTTGTTATCCTGATTTACCCACCAATTGAGCCGATCTTGTTTGAAGTAATGCTTTTTGATTTCTTCCTTAGGCACCCTACCGTTGTAGGGTAAATCCCAAGTATCGTCGTTTGCCGTATCATAATCTTCGATGTGTTTTACATCGCGACCGCGTTCTAAAATAAGGGTTTTGTATCCTTTTTTACACAGCTCCATCGCGGCATAGCCGCCGCTTATTCCAGAGCCTACTACAATGGCATCAAAGGTATCTGGTAATTTATCTTGAGTGCTCATATTGCCCAGGCTTTTCCGTTAAGTTCGTCTAGTGGTACGCAGGGTAAAAACGGCCCCGGAACCGGTAAATAATTCAAATGATTCTTAGCTACTTTTTCAGTATTCAAATAATAACCAATAGACTGGTTTTTAATATCTAAAAGGGAGTTACGTGCAGTTTTGGTTGAATCTTCTCTAGAGTCGATCAACTGTTGTAATACCGAAGTTTTTTCTTCCGGTTTTAGGTTAATGAAGGACTGTCCTTTAACCGTATTGAGATACTCTTTTAAAGCCAAAAAATTTGCTTTGAAAGCTGCTTTTTGTTCTGGCCAATATAGACCGGAAATCATATGATCTAAAGTTTGCGGTACTCCCACAGCAACTGCCGAAGGACTATCGGTTTCCGGAATCAGCGTGTCGATCACCGCATTGAGTAACGGAAGCTCTTCAGCATCAAAAAATTCAGGTTCAAAACTAGGATAGTCCGGTTCGCTTCTACAGCTTGATAAGAGTCCGCTCACCAAAGGCGTGACAAAAACTGCTCCGGTTCCTAGGGTGAGCAGTTTAATCGTATTTCTGCGTTTCATACGTGAGAATTAAACTAAAAATGCATTTAAAGTTTAAAAAGTACGAAATTTTATAAGAAACTATTTATCAAATACGCAATTAAGTGTAAGTAACACACACAAAATCTTATTTGCGTTTGTTGCGGCGGTTGTAGTTTTTATCGCCTCGGGTTTTCGGTTTTTTATACTTTTTGGCCAATTCGCGTCTGTATTTCCCTCCCAAATTAACCTTCTTATTTTTCTCCTTTTTTTCGTGAAAACTGGCGCCACGCGTATCATCGCGTTTGGTAGGATTATTTATTTCAACATAATTGGGTTCCTCTTCAGGAATCAATCGTTTAGAGACTTCAAGTCCTTCAGGTAGATCAGCCTGTGGAAGTTGCATATCCATCAGCTTTTCTATGGCTTCTTTACGTTCCTGCTCATCGGGAGTTCCCAGCAAATAACTTTTACCTGTAGTTCCTGCCCTACCCGTACGGCCTATACGGTGCATATAGTTTTCAGCAAAACGCGGCACATCTACATTAAAAACGTGGGTCACTTCGTCAAGATCGAGTCCGCGGGCCATCACATCGGTAGTGACCAGAATACGGTAGGTACCGGCATCAAATTGCTCGATCGCGTTAATGCGGTAATTCTGGGTTTTATTGGCGTGGATCACGCCTACTTCGTTACCAAAAACTTCTTCCAACTCTTTAAATAGGCGATCGGCCAACTTTTTATTAGAAACGAAAATGAGTGTCTTTTTAAACTCTTTTTTATCCTTGAGAAGGATATTCAACAAGTTTGCTTTGGTATAAAAATTAGGAACTTCATAATACTGCTGCTCGATCGCATCTAACGGAGTTCCGCTAAGCGCCACCTGTATACGTTCTGGCGTTGTGAAAAAAGTGTCCATTAGTTCATCAACTTCATCGGTCATAGTTGCCGAGAACATAATGTTTTGTCTTCGCTGCGGAAGCAAATCAAAGATATTAACCAGCTGAAAACGAAAACCAAGATCAAGCATAACATCAACTTCATCGATGATGAGTTGCTTAACCGACTTCAACTGAAGCGCTCTGCTCACAGCCAGATCGTATAATCTTCCTGGAGTACCTACAAGGATATCACAACCTTGTATCACGGCTTCTTTCTGCGTATTGATGTTGGTTCCTCCATAAACACCAACCACACGAATGGAACTGTATTTCCCGTAAGCTTCGATCTGTTCTACTACTTGCAGCACGAGTTCGCGCGTGGGAACCAGAATAAGCACGCGTGGATTGATCTGTTTTGAAAACTTTAAATTCTCCAGAACCGGAAGCATATATGCAAAGGTCTTTCCGGTACCGGTCTGTGCAATTCCTACCACATCGCGACCCGATTTCACCACGCCAAATGCTTGTTCCTGAATAGGTGTAGGAGTTGTAAAACCTAAATCTTCAATTGCGTAGCGCAGTTGTTTATTTATTTTAAAATCTTCAAAAGATGCCATAAGTCTAAAATTAGCAGCAAATAAGGTGTTGCTTTAACCGCTGCAAATGTACGGTTTTAAATGGCGTAACTTCTGAAAGCTTTTAAGAAGGAATCTGCTGACTCAAACAGTGTAGTGTGCCTAGCCCCCAAACCAAGTCAAGCGCACAAATACCAATGACTTTACGATTTGGAAAAAGTTCAGAAAGTGTTTTTAAAGCCACACTGTCATTGAGATCATTAAAGGTTGGGACTAAAACCGTTTTATTCAGAATAAGAAAATTAGCATAACTCGCAGGAAGGCGCAGGTCTTCATAATCGATACGTTTAGGCATAGGCAGGGTCACAACTCTGGGAGTGCTTCCGTCTTCTAGTTTTGCCAATTCTAAACGGGCCAGATTGTCTTGTAATACTGCATAGTTAGGATCACTGGGATCGGTTTCTACGACGGTCACGATCGTTTTTGCATCGACAAAGCGGCATAGATCGTCAATATGACCGTGGGTGTCATCACCGGCGATGCCTTTTCCTAACCAGATGGTATTGGTAACCCCAAAGTATTTTTCAAAGATCTTCTCATAATCTTCTTTGGTAAAACCGGGATTTCTCACTTGAATTTTTGGGTCAAGCAAACATTCTTCTGAAGTAAGCAAAGTTCCTTTACCGTTAACATCTATAGCGCCGCCTTCAAGAATCACAGGCTCTTCATTGTACATTACCTGCTGTAAAGGAATACCCAAAAAATCTGCCATACGTTTAGGAACCTGTTTGTCTAAACGGTAATTCCCATACTTTGCCCAGCCGTTAAAGTTGAAGTTTAAAGCTTCTCGAGCACCATTGTGCTTAACAATGATTGGTCCCGAATCACGCATCCAGCTGCGATTGGTCTTTTGCAGAATAAAAATGATTTTACCTAAGTTGGCGTGCGCCGCTTCAAGCAAAGTGATCACCTTGTTTTTTATACTTTCACGACCCACAAGTAAAAAGACCGTTTCAGTTTCTGCGATTTTTTTTATGAAGTCAATAAAAACAAATTGAATTGCCTGGTATTTACCGGGCCAGTCGTTTCCATTACTGGGAAAACATAATAAAATTCCCTGTTGCTTTTCCCATTCTGCAGGTAAACGTCTGTTGCTTTTCATTGGTTAGTCTAATGCGCGTTTGGTTATTTCTCCATAGAAATCGATACGGCGATCTCTGAAAAATGGCCAGTTCTGGCGTACATTTTCCTGTAGATCTAAATCGATCTCTGCGAGGAGTATTTCTTCTTGATCTGCTGAAGCTTGAGCCAGAATCTCCCCTTGCGGACCGCAAATAAAAGATTGCCCCCAAAATTCAATTCCGTTGGTGTCGGGTACGTATTTTTCTAGTCCGATACGGTTGGCAGCCGCTACATACACTCCATTGGCGACCGCGTGACCTTTCATCACGTTCATCCAGGCACCGTGCTGATTTAAACCAAACTGTTCTTTTTCCTGAGGATGCCAGCCGATGGCGGTAGGATAAAATAAGACTTCGGCACCTTGTAAAGCGGTGAGTCGGGCTGCTTCAGGATACCATTGATCCCAACAGATCAACGTTCCTAAGTTGGCTTTTTGCGTTTTGATCGTTTTAAAACCTAAATCACCCGGTGTGAAATAGAATTTCTCATAAAAGTGAGGGTCATCGGGGATATGCATTTTACGGTAAAGCCCCGCTTCGGTCCCATCGGTATCGATAATGTAAGCACTGTTGTGGTAGATGCCGCTCATCCTTTTTTCAAAAAACGGAACAATGACCACAACCCCTAGTTCTTTAGCCAAGGTACTAAACTCATTAAATGAAACGTCATATAGCGGTTCGGCATATTTAAAATTGTCTACGTCCTCATCCTGACAGAAATAATGACTGCTGTAGAGTTCTGGAAGACAAATGATCTCAGCTCCTTTATCAGCTGCGTCCTTGACCCATTTTTTACACTTTGCGAGATTGTTTTCCGGAGTGTTATTTAAGGCGAGTTGAAGTACCGCAATGGTATATTTTCGTGCTTTCATGTAGAACAATTTTAGTAATAAATTTAAAGCCAATGCCTGTCAGCACTAGCTTTTATAGAGGTGAATTGCAAGAATTATGCAATCGTCAATTTTAAAATATTAAATTGAATTTTGTGTAAAAACAGTATAGGCTTTTTAAGGTTTTTACAACGCTGTAGCTAGAAGTGATAATTCCTCTTGATTCCAATTTCTAAAGCGAGGAGTTTCGGTTAAAAATTCCGTTTTTTGCAGTAAAGGAAATCCTATGAGCACTTCAATCGATAAAAACACCTTGCTTACCACGCTTAAGACTTATTTTGGGTATGATAGCTTCAGAAATGAGCAAAGTGCGATTATCGAGACTGTGCTGAACGGTGAAGATGCTATTGTAATTATGCCTACCGGTGGTGGGAAATCAATATGCTATCAACTTCCGGCAGTTTTATTTGAAGGATTGACGCTCGTGATTTCCCCCTTGATCGCATTGATGAAAGATCAGGTAGACGGACTCAAAGCTAACGGGATTGCGGCTGATTTTTACAACAGCAGTCAAAGTGCCGAAGACCAGCAGGCGATCATCGATCAAGTTGCCAATCGCGACTTAAAGCTGTTGTATGTAGCTCCTGAAAGTCTTGCGGGCTTGAATCCTATTTTAAATAAGACATACATCAGTTGTATCGCCATTGATGAAGCGCATTGTATCTCTTCCTGGGGACACGATTTTAGACCCTCGTATCAGCAATTGGGTTTTCTGAAAAAATCCTTGCCCCAAATTCCTATGATCGCGCTTACAGCGACAGCAGACAAGGCCACACGGGAGGACATTGCCAACCAACTGAACATCTCCCATGCAAAACAATTTATCAGTTCGTTTGATCGTAAGAACATCACCTTAGAAGTACGTGCTGCAGATAAACGTCTGGATCAAATCAAACGCTTTTTAGAAAAGCGACCAGATACGAGCGGAATCATTTATTGCCTGAGCCGAAAAACCACCGAAAGTGTTTCAACTTCTTTAGCGGCAGAAGGTATCAAAGCAACCTGTTATCACGCAGGTTTAAGTTTTGATGAGCGCAATAAGGTACAGGAAGATTTTATCTACGACAAAACACAAGTAGTTTGTGCCACGGTTGCCTTTGGAATGGGAATCGATAAATCTAATGTACGCTGGGTAATTCATTACAACATGCCAAAAAACCTGGAAGGTTATTATCAGGAAATCGGGCGTGCCGGGCGCGACGGACTGAAATCCCACGCCTTGCTTTTTCACAGTTATGCTGACGTGTTGCAACTGCGGCGTTTTACCCAGGGAGCAGGCAATGAAGAAGTGCAAAACGCCAAGTTAGACCGTATGAAGCAATACGCTGAAGCGACTACGTGCAGGCGTAAAATCTTACTGAGTTATTTTGGCGAATTCCTGGCAGAAGACTGCGGTAATTGTGATGTATGTAAAAATCCACCCCAGTTTTTTGACGGAACCATTCTTGCTCAAAAAGCACTCTCCACCATTGCTCGTGTTAAAGGCAAAGAGCCTATTGGAGCAATTATCGATATTTTACGAGGAGCTAAAAATGCGCACATCCTAGATCATCAATTAGATCAGGTAAGCACTTACGGAATCGGGAAAGACGTCTCTTGGAAGGATTGGCAGCATTATGTTTTACAGCTCATCAATCAAGGCTATTGCGAGATCGCCTTTCATTTGAGAAACAATTTACATCTGACCGAATCCAGTAAAGAGGTTCTTTTTAATGGAAAAAAGGTACGCCTTACTGCACCTACCGAAGTTTTAAAACAAGAACCGGTAGAAGCCAGAAAGCCTAAGATCAAAAAAGGCAACGAACTCTTTGAAAAACTACGCGCCTTACGTGCTGAAATTGCTAAAGAGGAAGAAATTCCTGCTTATTTGGTATTTAGTGATAAAACGCTCAAGGAACTCGAACGTGCCCGCCCCACAACAGAAATGGAGTTTCTTGAAATTAGCGGAGTGGGTCAACGTAAGCTTGAAGTTTACGGAGATGCCTTCATTGAAGCTATTCTTGATTTTCAAAAGTCTAAAATCAAAAAGAAAGGCAGTAAAAGCGCTACACATCAGGTTACTTTCCAAATGCTCAAAGATGGGCTAAGTATTGAAGAAATAGCCTCTAAAAGAGACTTGAAGGAAACGACAGTATATTCCCATTTGGCCAAACTCGCCCAAGATGGTGCCGATCTAGATTTGTACACCTATGTAAGTAGAGAGGAAGTTTCCCGGATTAAAGCGGCACAAAAAGAATTAGAACATCCTGAGGGTTTAAAACCTTATTTTGAGCATTTTGAAGAAAAGATTCCGTATTATAAAATACGACTTGCCTTAACCTTGATCGAAATGGAAGGTTAGTTAACGCACTTGCTCGATGGTCATAAACGTACTGTTACCATTTGTAGTACCAGCCAGTGTAAGTGATAGTGCAGTTATACTTCTAAAGGTTATTTCTTCACCAGCGGTTAACTGTACAAGCGTAGAAACCGATCTTACTGGAGGTGAAACTTTTATAAGAGTTACTTCTACGTTGAGATAGCGTTCTTCTGCTATTTTTGTGTAGGTTGTTCTACCTGAGTCATTTTTGTAAATCGCAATGCCAAAATCTCCCGCAGAAAGTAAAGAGCTACTTGATCTTAGTTGTGCTGTAATTCTGTAAATACCGCTAGCCGCTGCGGTAAAGATTCCGGTAGAATTGTCATATTCACCTTTTACATCAAAACTTTCATTATCAAATTTCACTCTTTTTTCTCCGCTAACGCCTATGTCTACTAGAGCTCCAGAACTGGTTGAAACTCCGGCGCGTACTAATGACTTATCCATATTAGCAAGCAAAGTGCTTGTAGCAATGCGATGTACTACTCCTCTACCGTCTAGAACTACCAAAGAATCTTTTGCGGCATCATCACTTCCTTCATTGTGACTGCGTATTCGTAATCCGCCATTAACATCCAACATGACATCAGGATGAGGATCTGTCGTGCCGACACCAACTTGTGCTTGTAATGAAAAAGTTGTAAGAAATAATATTGAAAAGAGTATTTGTTTCAGCATATTGACATCTGCTTGATTGATACTCTAATTTCCTGATAAACAGGATTAAGTGCAAGGTTTTTCGGCTAAGTGAAAGCTATAGAAACTTAAATTTATCTGCTAAATCCATTAATCAGAAAGAAGTACTTGTATTAAAACTATAGACTAATTTTAAAATTAAGAATGATTATAAATAGCAGATGTTGATTTATGTATATTTATACTTGTTAATACGTAAGTTTATTCGTTTTAGTTTGAATAAAAACGATATCCTTCAGTCTATTAATTTTTTTAAACTAGTAAAAAATCACTAATTATGTATTTTTTAAGAAAAAAACTACAAATAACTCTCAAATAAGCCTTAATAGATTTTGGCTAAGCAGAGTTGTTAGCGCTAAAACGGCAAATTATATCTTTTAAATGATTTTTATAACCCAAAAAGCGACTTACTCTGTAAGAATAAGTCGCTTTTGTGTGGTGCTATTTATTTTGTGAAAAAGCTATTTTTTACGCTTCAACAACACTTGTTCGATGTCATTTAAACCATACCCTTTCGCCTTCAACAAGATCAAATAATGAAAGAGCAAGTCTGCACTTTCATTTAAAAACAGTCCTTCATCGTCGTCTTTGGCTTCAATCACTACTTCTACAGCCTCCTCTCCTACTTTCTGAGCGATTTTATTGATTCCTTTTCTAAAAAGGCTTGCCACATAACTGTCGTCGTTATCTTGATTACGCTTTCGGTCTTCAATTGTTTGTTCCAATTCTGATAAAAAACCAAAGGATTGCTCATTGGTATCTCCCCAGCAATTGTCTGTTCCTTTATGACACGTAGGCCCTACGGGATCCACAGTTACTAAAAGTGTATCGTTATCACAATCGTTTTTGATGGCTACCAAATTCAAAAAATTACCACTCTCTTCCCCTTTGGTCCATAAACGCTTCTTACTTCTACTATAAAACGTAACCTTTTTAGTCTCATTGGTTTTTAAGTAAGCTTCCTCATTCATATAGCCCAGCATCAAAACGGTTTTGGTCTTAGCATCTTGAATTATCGCCGGTACGAGTCCGTTTGCGTCGTATTTAATTTTCATTATAATGTGTTTAATTTCCTGGTTAGGTATTTAAATTCTAACCGGAATATTATTCTTTTTTAAAACTTGTTTCAATTCCGGAATGTCGATCTCGTGAAAATGAAAAACACTAGCAGCAAGTGCTGCGTCGGATTTTCCATTCTTGAACGTATCTGTAAAATGTTGCATCGTTCCCGCACCACCTGAAGCGATAATCGGAATATTCAACATAGTACTCAATTTGGCTAACGCTTCGTCTGCAAAGCCATTTTTGGTACCGTCGTGATCCATAGATGTAAACAAGATCTCACCAGCCCCGCGTTGCTCTACTTCTTTTGCCCATTCAAATAGATCAAGTTCGGTAGGCACTTTACCACCTACAAGATGCACGGTCCATTTTCCTTCAATTTGCTTGGCGTCAATGGCTACAACCACACATTGGGAACCAAATTTTGCCGCCAAATCATTAATAAGCTGCGGATTTTTAACTGCGGAAGAATTGATCGAAACTTTATCTGCACCATTCTGAAGCAACACGTCTACATCTTCAACCGAAGAAATACCGCCACCCACAGTAAACGGAATATTTATCTTTTCCGCTACGCGTAAAACCAGGTCAGCTAAGGTTTTTCGACGTTCTTCTGTAGCCGAAATATCAAGAAAAACGAGTTCGTCTGCACCGGTTTCTGCATATTTCGCTGCAAGCTCCACAGGATCTCCGGCGTCGCGTAGATCCACGAAATTTACTCCCTTTACGGTTCTTCCGTTTTTGATGTCGAGACAGGGTATTATACGTTTAGTTAGCACGTTTTTTATTTTTTTTACTTTTCCGTGAAGACGGAAAACTTATTATAAGTTCTATTGTTATTTCAATTCTTCAGTAAACTGAATACTAGTTTATTAATTAAAATTTCAAAAGCTCCATTTCTATAAAAATGAAATAGGAAAAAATCAAACTTATGATTAAACCTATAGCATTCTTCAGAATTAGATTATCAATAAGCATTAATAGGGATTCAATTAGCAAAAGCGGCAAACCTAAAACTAATAATCCCAAAATTCCAAAGATTCCAAACCCCCAGGGATCATCACTAAAGAAACTAAACCATAGGGAAAAGAGAATTATAACTAAATAATATATTGAAACATAAATACCTAATATGCTAATTCGTTTTTTCAATTATTTAATATAAATCCCTCCAACTGCTTCATTGAAATCCTACCTTCATAAATCGCTTTACCTATGATCGTCCCTTCACAACCTAATTCAGCTAATTTGGGCAGTTCGTCAAACGTTGAAATTCCTCCAGAAGCGATGAGTTTTAGATTGCCAACTTCCCCTTCGACAAGCTCAGGGTGACAATCTTCAAGAATTTTTCTATATAAATCAAAAGAAGGGCCTTCTAACATCCCGTCTTTACTGATGTCGGTACAAATCACATAAGAAACTCCTTCCTTTTGATAGCTTTGAATAAATGGGATCAATTCTTCTTTAGACTCTTCAAGCCAGCCGCTCACCGCGACTTTTTCATCTTTAGCATCTGCGCCCAAAATGATTTTATTAGCGCCAAATTTTGTCAACCAACTTTTAAAAGTTTCAGGATCTTTAACTGCGATGCTTCCGCCTGTAATTTGATTGGCACCACTTTCAAAAGCAATACGCAAATCATCGTCAGTTTTAAGTCCGCCTCCAAAATCAATTTTTAGACTGGTCTGGGAAGCGATTTGCTCCAAGACTTTATGATTGACAATATGTTTGCTTTTAGCCCCATCCAGATCAACCAAATGTAAATATTGAATTCCGTGGGCTTCAAACTCCTTCGCAACCTCCAACGGATTCTCATTATATATCTTTTTAGTGTTGTAATCACCTTTGGAAAGGCGCACACACTTACCTTCTATTATGTCTATTGCCGGGATTATTCTTAACCCTGAACTTGTTTCAGGGTCTTTCGATCCATTGTATCTCATATTGTTAGCATCTATTTCCAATTTTATAGTTTCAATTTTAATTTCTTTCAGGTCTGGATTTTTATCTTTAATCAAATTCCACTTCCATTCCTTATGCCACCTCTTTAATTGCTGCTCCCTTTGCCAGGCTTCACTGCCAGTTTTAAACGTTTCAAAATATAAAAGCTCGTAACAATTATATTTTTTTGTAAAAACCGCTCCAACACCTTTCTTATGTTGTTGTAATCGTGTGCGCAAGTCTCTGGTTTTCCCAACATAAAGCACCGTACGGTTTTTATTAGATAATATGTAACAAAAGAACTCCATAGTGGCAGTTTCTGAAACTAGTTCAGAAAAGTGCTAAAGTTGACAGAAATTTTTTAAAATTTCCTGTCCAACTTTACCACTTTTCTCTGGGTGAAATTGTACACCGTAAAAGTTATCCTTTTGTAAAGCTGATGCATAATCTACTTCATAATTTGTAGAAGCGATCATTGCATCACATTTTGGAGCGTAGAAACTGTGCACTAAATACATAAAACTATGCTCTGGAATGTCTTTAAACAAGGGAGTTTTTAAACTTTCGATTTCGTTCCAACCGATTTGTGGAACTTTGACTTTATTTGAAAATTTAACTACATCAACATCAAAAATTCCTAAACCGGTGGTGTCTCCTTCAGTTGAGTGATTACACATCAATTGCATTCCCAAACAGATCCCTAAAACGGGTTGCTTCAATGTTGGAATGACTTTATCCAACCCGGTGGCTTTCAGCTTTGCCATTGCACTACTCGCCTCTCCAACACCCGGAAAAATCACTTTATCTGCTGCTTTGATTACATCTGCATCATCAGACAATATCGCGTGAACTCCTAAACGTTCAAAAGCAAATTTGATACTTTGAATATTTCCTGCTCCGTAGTTGATTATTACTAATTTCATAAGCTTACAACATTCCTTTTGTACTCGGCAAAACCATTTTATCAGGATCGCGTTTTACAGCCACTTTAATCGCTTTTGCAAAAGCTTTGAAAATAGCTTCGATCTTATGATGCTCGTTTGTTCCTTCTGCCTTTATATTGAGATTTGCACGAGCACCATCTGTAAAAGATTTGAAGAAATGATAAAACATTTCAGTAGGCATCTCTCCTATTTTCTCGCGTTTAAAGTCGGCTTCCCAAACCAACCAGTTACGTCCTCCAAAGTCAATAGCTACTTGTGCCAAGCAATCATCCATTGGTAAACAAAAACCATAACGTTCTATACCTAATTTGTTACTCAACGCTTTAGAAAACACCTCTCCAAGAGCAATCGCTGTATCTTCAATCGTGTGATGCTCATCAACTTCCAGATCACCATCAACGTGAATTTTAAGGTCCATCGCACCGTGACGCGCCAATTGGTCTAACATATGATCAAAAAAGGCTAAACCGGTCTTAATATCGCTCTTCCCGGTACCATCCAGATTCAATTCGATCTCAATATCGGTTTCGTTGGTTTTTCTAGAGATGGAAGCCGTGCGTTCTTTCAGCTTTAAGAATTCGTAGATCTTTTGCCAATCTGTAGTTTCAAGCGCAATGAACTTTTCAAGTTCCTCGCGTTCTGTAGTAATTTCATCAGCTCCCAGATCGGTATGATCGCTGATAAAAATACCTTTTGCTCCAAGATTTTTAGCAAGTTCAATATCTGTAATGCGGTCTCCTAAAACAAAACTGTTTTCGAGATCATAGCTTTCAGAAAAAAACTCGGTTAACATTCCTGTGCCCGGTTTGCGCGTATCTGCGTTATCTTCAGGGAAGGTTTTATCTATAAAGACATCGTCAAAAACAACGCCTTCATTTTCAAATGATTTTAAAATGAAATTGTGCACCGGCCAGAAGGTGTCTTCAGGAAAAATATCTGTTCCCAAACCATCTTGGTTGGTGATCATTACTAATTTATAATCAAGTTCCTGAGCAATTTTACTCAAGTAAGTAAATGCTTTTGGGTAAAAAGTCACCTTTTCAAAAGCATCAACCTGATACCCAGGTGGCTCTTGAATTATCGTTCCATCACGATCGATGAACAACACTTTTTGTTTTTTGGTGGTAGTTTCGGTAGTCATGTATTTTGGTTAAACCAGTTCTTTAAGAGCTGAGATTAGTTTTTGATTTTCTTCAGAAGTGCCCACTGTAAACCGCAGGGTGTTTTCACACAGGGCTTGGGTACTTCTATTACGAACAACAATTCCTCTTTTGATCAATTGCTCGTAACGCTTGTTTGCATCATCTACTTTTGCCAAGATAAAATTAGCTTCTGAAGGATACACTTTTTCTACAAAATTCACTTCAAGTAATACTTTAGATAAAGCATCTCTCTCTCTTAAAATAGCGGTGATTTCGTTCTGAACTGAAGCATCATCAAGCACACGTTCTAAAGCGCGTTTTTGTGTGAGTTCATTTACGTTATACGGCGGTTTGATCTTGTTTAAGATCGCTATAATTTCTGCAGAAGCATAACAAATTCCTAAACGTATTCCTGCCAAACCATAGGCTTTAGACAAGGTTTGGGTCACCACAAGATTGGGATACTCCTGAAGTTTTGATGCCCAACTTTCTTCTGCTGAAAAGTCAATATAAGCTTCATCAACAATGACCAAACCTCTAAAATTTTCAAGCAATTGAACAATTTTATCTACGTCAAAACTGTTTGCTGTAGGATTGTTAGGCGAGCATAAAAAGAGCATCTTTGTCTGATGATCAACCTGTTCTAAAATTTGATGTACTTGCGGCTGAAAATCATTAGAAAGCAAGACTTCACGGTTGGCGATCGCGTTTGTATCTGCCAGTACGCCGTACATTCCGTAAGTTGGTGGCAGCGTAATGATATTGTCGGTTTTTGGTTCGCAAAAGGCTCTGAACAACAAATCAAGAACTTCATCACTCCCGTTACCTAAAAGAATCTGATCAACAGGCACACGTTTTAACGAAGACAAATGTTGCTTCAGCGTCACTTGCTGCGGATCTGGATAGCGGTTAACGCCGTTATTGTACGGATTTTCATTAGCATCAAGAAACACCATATCCTCGTGAAAATCTTTAAACTCATCCCGAGCCGAAGAATAAGGTTTTAGACGTGCTACATTGTCACGCACTAATTTTTCTAAGTGAAAGTTTAGGGTACTCATGGCTTAATTATCTAATGATTGTAGGCGTAAACTCACTGCATTTTTGTGTGCATGTAAACCTTCGGCTTCTGCCATAAGTTCGATGGCTTTACCAATATGCTGCATCCCTTGCTCAGAAATTTCCTGAAAGGTCATACTCTTCATAAAACTATCTAAGTTTACCCCGCTGTATTGTTTAGCATATCCGTTTGTGGGTAAGGTATGATTGGTTCCAGAAGCATAATCGCCGGCACTTTCTGGGGTAAAATTACCTATAAATACAGATCCTGCATTTGAAATGTTGTTAACGTAATACGCGTTGTCTGCTGTAGATACGATAAAGTGTTCTGGACCGTAAGCGTCAATAAGATCAAGCGCTTCTTCCTTTGTTTCAAGGTAAATAAGTTTGCTGTTGGCAATTGCCTTTTCTGCGATCGCTTTACGCGGAAGGCGCTCGAGCTGCTCTTGAAGTTCTTGTTCTGTAGCAGCGATAAGCTTTTTGGAGGTCGAAACCAAAATCACCTGACTGTCAACACCGTGCTCTGCCTGACTCAATAAATCTGAAGCAACAAAAGCCGGATTTGCTGTATCGTCTGCAACCACGAGCAATTCTGAAGGTCCGGCAGGCATATCTATGCTCACGTTAAACTTGGTTGCCATTTGTTTTGCAACCGTAACAAATTGATTGCCCGGACCAAAAATCTTGTATACTTTAGAAATACTTTGCGTACCAAAAGTCATCGCGCCAATGGCCTGAATCCCTCCAACTTTATATATTTTATCAATTCCGCATAGGTTTGCGGTAAACAAAATTGCCGGATTGATCTTTCCTTCTTTGTCAGGAGGCGTACATAAAACCACTTCTTTACAACCTGCAATTTTCGCAGGAATCGCCAACATTAAAATAGTAGAAAACAAAGGAGCTGTACCCCCTGGAATGTATAAACCAACTTTTTGAATGGGTCTTTTTTCTTGCCAGCAACGTACACCCGGTGCGGTAATCACTTCAACACGAGCTGTTTTTTGAGCCTCGTGAAAAGCTTCAATATTCTTTTTAGCGAGTGCAATAGCTTCTTTTAATTCTGAATTTAATACTGCGCCAGCCTCTTCAAGCTCTTGTGGTGAAACCTGAAGTTCGTCTTGTGCGCTACCGTCAAACTTCTCAGTATAGCGTTTAACCGCAATATCTCCTTCCGCTTTAATTGCATCAAAAATTTCTAGAACGGTGCCCTCGATTTGCTCATAGGTTTGTGTAGGACGTTTTAATAAACCTTCCCAAGTGGAGCGATCAGGATTTTCAACTTTATTCATAAAAACTAAGTTTTATCAAAATGAAATTACAACACCATTTTTTCAATATCACTTACTAAAATGCCCTGTGCTCCAGAGTCTTTTAGTTTATCGATAACCTCCCAAAATTCATGTTTATCAATCACAGAATGCACACTGCTCCAGCCTTCTTCAGCCAAAGGGAGCACCGTTGGACTTTTCATTCCCGGTAGTAAACCTATAATTTCTTCCAAGCGATCATTAGGTGCGTTAAGCAACACATATTTGTAATCCCTTCCTTTTAAAACGGCCCGTATTCTAAATAAAAGTTTGTCTAAAATTACTTGACGTTCAGTATCAATTTTAGGTGAAACAGCAAGTACTGCTTCAGATTTTAGCATCACTTCAACCTCTTTCAGGTTGTTTTTAAACAACGTACTTCCGCTAGAAACAATATCGCAAATACCATCTGCAAGACCAATGTTAGGTGCAATTTCAACAGAACCATTAATGATATGTAAATCGGCTTTGATACCAAATTGGTTTAAATAGTTCATAACCGTATTGGGATAAGAAGTAGCGATTTTTTTTCCTTCAAAATCTTTGACCGAATCATATTTTGTGCTTTTAGGCACGGCAAGAGAAACGCGGCATTTTGAGAACCCAAGTTTTTGTGCAATTGCAATATCGTCGCCTTTTTCAATAAGTACGTTCTCGCCTATGATAGCAATATCTACAACACCGTCTCTCAAATATTGAGGAATATCACCATTACGCAGATAGAATACTTCCAGAGGAAAATTGGCAGCATTAGCCTTAAGCTGATCACGACCATTGTCTATTGACACGCCGCAATCTTTTAGGATTTGTAGTGAATCTTCATTGAGTCTTCCTGACTTCTGAATGGCGATTCTAATTTTTTTAGTCATTGTGATTGGTTTGTTTGGCTTAAGCCATTCTAAACAGAAAACCCGTTTGAACGGCTCAAACGGGTTATTGTTATTTTATATATAAATTACATATACAACATCTTTACCTCGCTTGAGTGCGTGAATAAAAATGATGATGATGTAATACTGTTCTTCTCATAATGCGGCACGAATTTATAAAAAAAATACTTTTTGCGTGCATTATATCGAATAGATTTAACAACATGATGATCATTTTGTTACAATACCTTATTTTTGAGCAAATTGATTAGCGATGAAGAATTTTCTTATAGCGTTTTCTGTATTTACCTGCTGGTGTGTAGTAGGTCTATATTTTTTAAACACTACCGGAGCTTCCAATCGTAAAAGCTTATTTAAAGCAGCTTCTGTTTCTGTAGAATCCAATATAAATGCGACCAAAAGGATAAACACTTTAGAATTAACAGATACCCTTTTTAAAGAATCTGAAGATGCATCTAAAAAAAGAGGGATTTACCAAGATAGTAGTTTTGCTGAAACGGGCAATTATGATGCTTTAATAAACAATATTCAAGAACGCTTAGAACGTAACCAGCGGGCCATTGAAGAAGATGAAGAGCGTTTACGCCTGGCTAAACTTAATAAAAAATCAAAAGCGTCTAAAACACCTCGACCTGAAGCAGACCTCACCTTTAGACCTTCTTTTAAGCTGGCACGTCTGGTACACGATCAAAAAGCAGCAGAATTCTTATCTCAAGTCGAGCGACAGCTGAAAATAAATCCGCAGACACAAATCGAAATTATAGGTTATACAGATCATATAGGTGATGATCGCGATAATTATAAAATAGCATTAGAACAGGCTCAAAAAATTAGGCAGTTTGTAATTAAAAGCTTTAATTTACCTGAAAATCAAGTTATTGCAACTTCTAAAGGAGAGTCTGACCCCTTATATCCTCGAGAAATGGAGGATAAAATAGAGCTCAATAATCGCTATGAATTGATATTTAAGTAATGATGCTACCAGCCATAATTCAAGCAAATAACGACAACCTTTCGGTGCCTCTAATTTATATAGAGGTAGCCATATTGATGTTTGGTGCTTTTATGATCGGCTATTTCTTTGCTTATTATTATCAAAAAAGCCGCTATGTAAAAAAAGTAAACTTACTGCGTCAAAAATATTCTGATAAACCCGAAAATGAGGCCATTGAACTAGAAGATGATCTCCTAGAAGATGAATATGAGGTTGCTGCCGAAAGGAAAACAGAAATCGCAAAGCCTGAAGAAGACGAAGCGCTACGAACAGACCTAGATTTTTCAAGAATAGGAGCCGCTAGCGCTGATGATGCAGATAATCTTCAGAAAATTATTGGTATCGGACCTTATACTGAAGAGAAACTGAATACCATTGGCATTTACACGTATGATCAAATAAGCAAATTCAATGCTCGGGATATTGAAATTGTAACCGATCTTATTCATTTCTTCCCTGATCGTATTGTTAATGACAACTGGGTTGCCAAAGCCAAACTGCTGCTTCAATCAAAGCAACGTGCGCAATTAAGACGGGACCGAGAAGTACGCATGAAAAAAGCATAAAAAAAGGCGAATCTGATTAGGATTCGCCTTTTTAGATTTTTAGAATTATCTCTAGTTGTTTCCTAAAATAATTGGCAGTCCGCCGTCTCCAGATCCGATAACAATTACTTTTGAATTGTTGGACTCCGAAAGTTTCAGTGTAGCTTCAATTCCTTTATCTTTTAGGATTTGATCATTAAGCGACTGACTCAAGATCTTATTTGCATCTGCTTTACCTTGCGCTTCAATAACCTGACGCTCTGCCTCCTTTTGCGCAGAAATCAATCTAAATTCATATTCTAAAGATTCTTGTTCCTGACGCAGTTTACGCTCGATCGCTTGCTTTATCGTTGCCGGTAGCGTAACATCCCGAACCAAAACTTCGTCCAAAACGATGTATTGATTCTTTACAATTTTTTTAGTCTCATCATAAATTTCAGCTTGTATCGCATCTCTTTTAGAAGAATAAAGCTGCTCTGGAGTATAACGACCAACCACAGATCGTGCAGCCGATCTAATAGTAGGTAATAAAATTCGGTTAAGATAATCTTCACCTATTTCCTGATGCAATTTCCCGAGGTTCGCTGCATCCGGCTTGTACCATACCGAAGCTTCTAGTTTGATATCAAGACCGTTAGAAGAAAGTACATTCATAATTTCTTTTAATTCCTGGCGTCTAACTTCGTAGATAAAAACTTTGTTCCACGGTGCAACAATGTGAAAACCTTCACCAAGCGGTGGTTGCTCAGTCACCACTCCCCCGCCAAAAGGTTTATAAAGTACACCTGCTTCTCCCGATTCTATCGTTACCGCAGATTTTGCGATTATGACCACCAGAATAATAACTCCGATGATTATAGGTATTCCAATTTTAGGTAATCGTTCCATTATATGATTTTTATTTATTAGATAAGTCCGTTGTATTTTCTGATAAACCATTCGGTAGTTAAACTTAGCACGATGAGTATCAGTAACCAAGTAAAGTCTATCAAAGGTACATTTTTTTCAATGGCTCGTTCTACAATACTGTATTTTGAACTTTCCAGAATGCTATCTATAACTTCATTCGCTTTATCAATAGTTTGAATTTGACCTCCTGATTCTTCAGAGACAATTTGCATTGTTGCATAGTCGGCGTTCAAATTTTGCTCTTCAATAGCATACGGAATACTCGTAAAACTTCCTTCAAAGGTCAAATTATCTGCTGATGCACGCACCTCAAACGTATAATCTCCGGGTTCAAGATTAGTAAGTTGGGCTTCGTAAGCACTTCCATTAAAAACCATTGGTGATTCATACACTAGGTCTTCTTGATTAAACACTTGAATCTGAAGCTGAGCACCCGGATCAAAAACATAGTTCTTATCAAAGTACTGTGCAGTGATCACGGTTGAAATTCCGCCGTAGTAAAAGCGCTCGTAATCTACATCAAGTCGGGTGCGTTTTTGATCGCTGGCTGAATACTGAATTAATTTATCAAAAAACGTGTCAAATTTTTCAAAATCACCTTGATCTAAATAGGCCTGACTGCGCCATTGAAATATTCCTGTCCCAAATAAAAATACTTCACGGCGGCCGGAAATCTCTGTCACTCCGAGTAAGGGATTTCCTGTTTCAACACCATTTATGCGCTGGTAAAGTAGCACATCGCTTGCGCCTGAAAGTGTGATTTCGCCAAAAATAGATTCAAGCGGTGGATAATTCCTAAATGCTATTCCATTCAATTGAAATGCAGAAAACGAAGTATTCAGTAGCGGTTGAACAGCTTCAGACTGTCTGCTTCGAGGAAGAATGAACGTGTTTTGAACATCGTTTAAAAAAGATAAATTACTATCTAAGCCAACAATCGTAAACCTATTTTTGTTGGTTGCGTCGAGATGTTCATAAATACTACTGAAAGAAGTATCAGGCTGAAAAAGAATTACTAAATCAGAAGTATTAAGCATTTCATCAGTAACCTTCTCAATAGACTGAAGCTTTACTTCTCTCAGTTCATTACTTTCTATACTCTTTTTTAAAACGCCAAGATCTGGATGCAATACGCCATAAACCACCAAAATTTCAGAACGCTGATCGATTACTTCAGTAGCAAAACTTTTACTATTATTCGTGGTGTTTTGCTCTTCGGGAAGCTCGTTTATAACTACCGAATAGGTTTGTACACCTCGCGTTTCAGCATTTAAATAAAAACTGAATTGATGCGTATTTTCCGCTTCAGAAAAAGTGGTGCGGGCACTGTGAACGACACGACCCTTGGTATAAACATTTATCTTAGCATCAACCGTGTTTGTTCCTAAATACGAAGCGTTTACTTCCACCGGAAATTGGTTATTTATAAATGCATATCGATTAACATTTACTTGGTCTATACGCAAATCTTCATAGGCTGCAGTATCTCCCACCACAATAAAATTACGAGCGACATCGGCAGATTGTTGTGCTACATAGCGATAATTGGCTCCTAAGTTGGTGTTACCGTCAGTGATAAAAACCGTGGTGTATTCCTGATTTTTATACACCTTATCGAATGTTGTAATGCTCTTGGCAATATTGGTTTGTTCTTTGTCAAACGTCAGACTATCACGTGTTGCAACATCTGTAGAAAATGTATAAGTATCGATATCAAAACGTTCCTTAAGCGCTTTATTATTCTGGATATCACGTACTGCTTGTTTAAGCTGCAAAGTGTCGCCTAATAGACGCATCGATGCTGAATTATCTACAGCTAAAACAAGCTTGGGTTTAATTGTAAGGTAGCTGACTTGCTTAAAAGAAGGATTCAACAAAAGAAGCAAGGCCGAAAAAATACTTATAAAACGTAAGCCAATCAATAACAGTCTTAAGTTTTTTGACCGCTCAGGCTTGTAGAAGTATAAAAATAGAGCGGCACCCAGAGCTATTATCCCTAAGAGGATGATGTAAATACCTGTGGATGCCGTCATAAATTAGTTGTCTTTTTTAAAGGAAGAATTAGGTTAACATTCCACCATCAACCTGTAAAACCTGACCTGTAACATATGCGCTCATATCACTTCCTAAAAATACACAGGCATTTGCGATATCTTCAGGAGTGCCTCCTCTTTTTAACGGAATTGCATCACGCCATCCTGCAACCACTTTTTCATCAAGTTTTGCTGTCATTTCTGTCTCGATAAATCCAGGAGCGACAACGTTAGTACGAATGTTTCGCGATCCTAATTCGAGAGCCATAGATTTTGAAAATCCAATGATTCCTGCTTTTGAAGCTGCATAATTCGCCTGACCAGCATTTCCTTTGATTCCGACAACAGAACTCATATTGATAATGCTTCCGTAGCGTTGTTTTAGCATGGTGCGCTGTACAGCTTTGGTCATATTAAAAATAGACTTTAGATTCACTTCGAGTACTTTATCAAAATCCTCTTCGCCCATACGCATCAACAAGTTATCTTTTGTGATTCCGGCATTGTTAACCAAAACATCGATAGAATCAAAATCTTCACTTATTTGCTTGATCAACTCTTGACAAGCCTCAAAAGAAGATGCATCAGATTTGTAGGCTTTTGCCTTCACTCCCATAGCAGTTAATTCCTTTTCTAACTCTTCTGCGGGACCTGCTGAAGAACTATAGGTAAAGGCCACATTTGCACCGTTTTGAGCAAAAACTTTGGCTATACCATTTCCAATCCCGCGACTAGCGCCGGTGATGATTGTATTTTTTCCTTCTAAAAGTTTCATTCTAAATTGATATGTCTAATGTAAGTTCATTTGAATAGCCGTAAATATAGGAAACTTGCGGTGTATGCAAACGAAAAAACCAACACATTACGCGTTGGTTTTTTTCTAAAACTTTTAAATCATAGACTTACCACCACCCATGCACGTTGTACATTATCGTTTGTGGCTGATTTGAAAAATAGGCATTCATTAGTTCGCGTGTAGTTTCAAGCGAAGCCTTTTGCACTTCGGCATTTAACTCTTGTTGTTTTAAAATATAATCCCATTTTCTGTCTGTAAGTTCATACATCCTGTTACCAATTTCCTTTGATAGCTTGACCGCATCCTTATAGCAAGAAGCATTTGGATTAATTGAAGCGAGTATTTTACCCGCTACAGCTGCTCCTGCAGAAGAAGGATCTGTTGCCCAGGCATTTCTAGCTTTATTAACTTTTTGCAGACACTCGTTATCGATTTTTTGATTATAAAGCTCAGGGATTAATGCAGAAGCTTGAGTATAACAGTCTTTACTCACCTCCGGGATTGTGGTTAGATGAAGTAAAGCCAAATCAAACTTATTCTGTGCTGCTGCAACTTTAGCTTCGTTTAAAATAAAATCACACCTTGTATTATAGTATTCTAGGATCTTGGGTTTTGCCTGTTCAATTATGCGCTTAAACTCCTTATTCTCAGGGCTAATTTGTTTAAACGCATTGATGTAGGCTTTAGCCTCTGTTCTCCCTACACCTTTAGCGGTAATAGAACCTGAAGAAAATTTTGTTCCTGAAACACCATCCCCTACAAAAAGACCAATGTCTAGCACTACCGCTATACTTGCGGGAGCACTGGCAATGACATTCTTTGATAAAACCGAAACATTAGGCGTGATGATAAATCTTCCGTTTGACGTACTTCCGCCAAGGCCATATTGATTCACCGCTCTCGCTAATTTACTTTGTAAATTATTACGCGCTACTACGGGTAAATATTCGATTTGATCAGAAACATAGCTTGTTAATTCTAAACGTCCTAAGTCGTCATAACTAGAAAGTGTATTTTGCGAAAAAGCAACTCTTGTAACTGAAAGCATTGCTGCTAAAGCAAAGCAGAATTTTATACTGTTTTTCATAATTTTTTTATTTACTTCCTAAAAATATGGTTGCCTCACCCAATCCTCGCGTGGTTAATTTATTCACGATATTGAATGGAGTGTCTTTTAAGTAATCACTTAAACCTTTAGCAAAACGACGCGTATCCATCGCTCGCTCACGACCGTTTCTCGTGTAGTATAACGGAATTCTTACTTGTTCAAAAATCATCATGTTTTCGGTTGCATCTGTCGTAGAAAATCTGTTTTTTACGGTGTTGTCTGCAATCCAATCTTCTATAATAAAGCCTAACTCCTCTTGCTCAGGACCAAATTCTGATTCTAAATCATCTCCCCAGTCATCCCATCGTTTGATTCTTATGGTAATCTCACGACCATTTTCAAACAAATCGTCAAAATGATCTTGTAGACTATTTGCAAACTCATCTATGTAAGAAAGTACCGATTCTTCTAAAAGAACAGGAAGTTCTGCTGAAAAAGACGGTGCACCTGTTCCTGCCGCTGTTGCTATTTGCTTGTTAGAATAGGCATCTATACCTTGAAGATTAAATGTGATCGACTTTTTAGGTCCGGTTTGATTCACCGTCCATGTGAGTTGCATAATTATATCGGCCTTTGCTATAGATTTTAAGCGATCAACCGGACTTTCTGCAACCTCAGAACCTGCTTTAGAAGAACGAAGTGCATCTTCTGCTGCGTACGAATTGAGCGATTTAATCACAGATTCCATATTTTTCAAAGGGAATCCACGGTCTGCCATAAGGCCGTTTAATTTACTCACCACAAGTAGTAAATCTGAGCTCTGTTGAAAGGCCGCTTTATAATCAGGTATGGTCTCGATCATACCTTGATTTGCAAATTGCATCATATAACCATTAGTTATACACCAGTTATCACTAGGTACAACCATTAAAGTGGGTTTTTTGGCTTGAGCCTGAATATGCCCAATAAAAAATGCCAAAAAAAGTATTGTAATAATCTTTTTCATTTTACTCTATTATTTCATCTTTGATTAATAATTGTCTTAAGTCATCTACGCGTACCTTAAGCTCCAATCCATAGGCAACCTTGGCGTCGCTTCTGGGATTACTTTTAAACTTTCTGTCTAAAAAGGGTTCTCTATGTAAGGAAACAAACGATTTATACTTTCCGTTTTCTGAAAAAAATCTGTTGAAATAGGTCTCGTAATTTTCAAGCGCATTAGGTTTTACCACTAAAGGACGAATTTCACAAGAAGAATTTCCATTACGAACTCCTTTAAACATTATATCGCGCAGCGCATTTTTACGTGCCTGTGCCTCGGCTTGTTTACGATCTAAACCTGTACCCCAACTTTTAACCAGTTGCGTTCCATCCCCTAGATTTCCCAAACATTGGGTCTCATAGGAATAGTACCCTGAAATGGTTTCGGGTGTTTTGCACGAACTCATCATTGAGAAAACGACTCCTGCGAGTACAAGTAGTATTTTTATATTCTTCATAATATTCCAATTAAAATCCTGATGATAGGCCTCTTATTATACCAGCAGCTTCAAGCTCATCGCGTAAAAGCTTTTTATTCACAGAAACTATAACTCCAATTTTATATTCTTTTCTGCTTATTTTAATACGATCACCTGCAGCTATCGCTCCGTTTGTAGTAAGGCTTACAAATTTTTGAAACTTCCCTCCGTTATTGAAGAAAGCGTTAAAATAATCGGCCTTTTCCTGTTCAATATTAGCGTTACGGGCTAAAGCAGGTTGAGCTACACAGCCGCGTTCTCCTTGAGGAACTCCTTTAAAAATAATACCATGTATAGCATTCTTTTTTGCCTGTTCTGCAGCAACTTGAGGCTTTTTTGAATAAGACCAAACTTTAATTAAAGTCGTTCCTTGCTTTCCTGTGCCTACACACTCTATCTCATAACGCCAATTGGCTGTATCTTCATCTGCTCTATCTTCAAACCGTTTTTGCGCATTGAGGGATGAGCAGGAAATCCCAATAAGAATTAAGATTAAGGATACTTTTATTTTATTCTTCATAATTGATTCTAATTGATTTGTCTTATTAACATACCTGAGTAGTATTTGTTTGAAGATCCTTTGAACAAGGTTTGTCCAGATAAATTGGCACTGGTATCTTCTTCGGCTAAATAGCTATTGTCCCAGATTTCATTTTTATCTACTTTGATAGTTCCCACTCGCTCATAGTACGTTTTACCATCCTCACCTAAAACTTGTTCAAGCACTTCAAACTTATCTCCCTTCTCGATACCTTCTTTAGTACCAATTTTTGCAGCGATGGGATCCCCGCTAAGCAAAGGAGTTTTTACTCGGAAATCTTCAAATTCTCGTTGTAATTGTGCGATAGATTTATCTGAGGCCCTCACTGTAGCAATACCAATTAAATCTTTATTGGTTTTATTAGAAAAAATGGTGGATTGTAAGTTCTTTCTTGCTATTTGCGTTCCTATAAATTTGAGTTTGAAAATATCAGTATTATCAAAAGCGGCCTTTCTATTGGGATCGTAGGAATTCTCGTCCATCCACATCTCATTATAGAATCTGCTAGCGACCTCCTCATTCCATTCTAATTGATAGAGATAAGCAGTAGTCTTCACAAAATAACCTTTACCTAATGCTGTTTGAGCCAAGTTCACCCCATCTACTACAGTTGAAACGTTTTCCATTCCAGGGACAAAAGACGCAGCTGTGCTCAGGGCCGATAGAAAACCTCCAGTCTTTTTGGCTTTTTCTTCCTTATTGGTGTATTTAAAATCATAGACAATAACAAAGGTATTTTTAATGAGTTCTTCACCAGCATCCTCTAAAAGCGCTTGACCTCTTTGACTGTCCTGTGCTACCAATACATCCAAGTCTGAAGCATTATATGAACCGCGATTCGCTATGACTTCCATATCAAAATTGCCGTCAACATCTCTATTAAACCACTTTGCAACCAATTCTTTTGCCGTTTGATTTTGAATAAAAAATTGATTGATCGCTTCGGTTTGATCATCAATACCTCCTGCAGTATTGATTAGGTAAGGTCCTATATTGTGGTTATTAAATTTTTCTGAAAGCTCAATATTTCCAAAGGTGTTTCTAATGTGACCAAAATGCTCTCGAGAATCATCATTAATCATCAGCGTATACAAAGAACTTCTTCGATATTTTAACCCTGTAGTTTCATTCACTTCAGAATTTTTAACCCTGTCTCTGGCTTCAACATTTCCCATCAATACATTTGAGGTGGAAGTATTAACCGCTCTAAACCCTTCTTTCTCTTTAAGCTTTAGAATCTCTTTATAAGCCTGATCTCTAAGATTAAGCAAAGGTGCTTCTGTGTCAATCCCTGCAATATTTTGTGCTATTGCAACCATTTCTTCTGAAGATTTAGCCGCAGCTATGTCATCAATATATTCATTTATGGTAGTACCATTAGCATCCGTAAGTCCTGTGTTTGAAGGAACATCGTTTATGCTTAATCCAGTTCCTTGATGCAACGGATAGTCTTCCTGAAAGGAAGTATTTCTTCTTCCAGCTACAGGTTTTCCATTAGCAACTACCTGACTAGGAAACTGCTCTGCTTCCTGTAGTATTTCATTAAATCGCTCTGTATACTTATCTCGATCCTTTTGATCTACTTGAACATAATCTATATTCTTATTCAATTTTTTCTGAAGATCATCATAAACACCTGTATTCATAGTTGCCAATTCAAGATATTCCATGCCACTATTATTTGCTGAAAAATAATAGGTTTGTCCAGCTTCGAAGGTTACCGGTATCTGGTAAGCAGATTTAATTATAGACGTACCTGAAACACCAGTTATTTTATATTGCCCGGGACTAACTTCAGTTTTAATTACATCTTTCCCTTTAATTTTACCTTTATAATCAGTGTCAATAAAAATGTGGAATTTGGTGCCGCTCCCTGCGAAACCATTATTCCTTATAAAATATACAGTTGCCGGAGTGTTTGATACTTCTTCAGGTTGAGCTGACTCCTGTGATGCTGCCTTACTTCCCTTGCTTACTTCTGCAAGCGATGCCACAAGGTTTTGGTCTGAATTAGGAGTTGAGGCTTGTTGATCCTCCGGAGTAGTCTCAGCAGTGCTAATCTCTTCAGGTTTTTCTTCCGAAGTTTCTTCAACAGCAATAACTGCAGTGCTTTCTTGTAATTTTTTATCCAAAACATTTGACTCAGGAGCTGTTGTAGCCAATGGAGCTGTTTCTTCAGTATCTACTGTATTGGCAGTGTCTGGTACTGCATCTAATTCAGAATTGGATACTGCGATTTCTGTTTGGGGAGTCTCCGGTTCAATTGCTTCGGCGTCAGTATTTGCCGCTTCGGCTTTATTTTCATTCAAAGCCTGTAGAGCAAGCATAGTCTCGTCACGAAGTGCACGCTCCTTCTCTGCTGCTTCTGCCTGAGCTTGCTTTAATTTTTGAAATTTTTCTGCGTTGCTGATATCCAATGCGTCAATAGCTTGAAGATTTTTTAAAAAATCATCTTCAAAAGCGACTTTAGGCGTTTTTAGCTTCAACGTTTTGTTTGCGTTAAGCAAAACAGACCATTTTGACCCATCGTCCAAACTACTCATATTATCTATGGTAGTGACTAAATATTTCTGGGAGTTTTTGTAATCTTTAATTTCCTTTTCTTCTGCAGCAGATAGTCCTAGACTCGTTTGACTAAGCACCGCTGAAAAATTAAATAAGATTAAAAGTACAAGTAGTTTTATCTTCATAAGGGAACTGTTAAAATTTATAATTGTTAAATTTAACATAAAAATCAACAGCCGACAATACCGGATAGCCGGTATTTTAACATTATCCTTGTATGAATAACCTTAAAAAAAGCCTGACTATGAATAGCCAGGCTTTTTTTATATTCTTATGTAAGATGCTCTTAGCTCAATAGCTCGGCAACTTTTTTACCGATCTCAGCAGGAGAATCAACAACGTGAACTCCGTTTTCTTTTAAGATTTTCTTTTTGTCAGCAGCAGATTCTCCTTCTCCTGATACAATCGCACCTGCGTGCCCCATTGTTCTTCCTGCCGGAGCAGTCTCACCTGCTATAAACCCGATTACCGGTTTTGTAGTTCCGCTAGCTTTGATCCATTTTGCAGCGTCTGCTTCCAATTGTCCTCCAATCTCACCGATCATAACCACAGCTTCAGTCTCAGGATCATTGATCAATAATTCAACAGCTTCTTTAGTAGTAGTCCCGATAATTGGGTCACCTCCGATACCAATAGCTGTAGTAATTCCTAAACCTTGTTTTACAACTTGATCTGCAGCTTCATAAGTAAGAGTTCCTGATTTTGAAACAATACCTACTTTACCTTTTTTGAAAACGAAACCAGGCATAATACCAACTTTCGCTTCTCCCGGAGTGATTACACCAGGACAGTTAGGACCTATAAGACGACAATCTTTATCTTTAATATAATCAGCAGCTTTAATCATATCTGCTACAGGAATACCTTCAGTAATTGCAATGATCACTTTAATTCCTGCATCAGCAGATTCCATAATCGCATCAGCAGCAAATGCCGGTGGAACAAAGATGATTGAAACATCAGCTCCGGTTTCTTTTACTGCATCTTCTACAGTATTAAAAACAGGCTTTTCTAAATGCGTCTGACCACCTTTTCCCGGTGTTACACCACCAACTACGTTAGTGCCGTATTCAATCATTTGACCAGCGTGAAAGGTACCTTCACTTCCGGTAAAACCTTGTACAATTATTTTGGAATCTTTATTTACTAAAACGCTCATGAGTTGTTTGAATTTTGTGGTAACAAAAATAATTTTTTAAAGCTGAATGCTAAAGGAATTTTAGGACTTTATACGAATGTGTGCATCATTATTTTGCGGGTCATCGTCGCTAGGCTGACTAATTTGATAACCGCGATACAGCAATCCGTCCTTAAGCTCCCAAATTGCCATAAAATGAATGATACCTACTTCTTCGTCAGGATTTTCAACCGTTTTGATGTAATAGGTTAACCGTGCACTTACTTTGTCATCTTCTGAGATCAAATGACTTATTGAACAACGCAACGATATGAATGACTTACCCATTTCTGAAGACATATCGGCAAGATCATCGTAAGTCATCTTGGAAAATCCCGTAGAGGCATTCCAATATAATTCTGCATCTTGATGTAAAAACTTTTTGAGAACGCTTGAATCATTAAAAAAGTCTGATTCATACAACCCTCTAACAAGGTCTTTTGCTGACTGGCTCATTTTATTTTTTTATTTGATCTAAAATATACGGAATTTGTCGAATCGCTGCCAACTCTCGATATTTCTTTCTAGTGTCTTCGGCCGGTGTCCCAAAGTAGGATCTACCACCTTCGAGAGATTTACTAACGCCACTTTGTGCGAGAAGAACTGCCTTTTCTTTAATTGTAATTCCGCTAGCAACCCCCACTTGTCCCCAAAGTACAGCTTCATCTTCAATAATTACACAACCTGCAATTCCGACCTGAGACGCAACTAATACACGTTTACCAATAAGTGTATCATGTCCTACATGCACTTGATTGTCTAACTTTGAACCTTCTCCTATAATTGTATCACCAGAAACGCCCTTATCTATGGTACATAATGCACCAATATCAACATGATCTTTGATAACAACACGTCCACCGGAAAGTAATTTATCAAAGCCTGTTTCCCGCTTTTTATAATAAAAAGCATCTGCACCCAAAACGACTCCAGAATGAATAGTGACCCCATCGCCTATCACCGCATTATCATAAATACTGACATTTGCGTGTATCAAACAATTTTTACCTATACGCACATTGTTTCCAATAAAACAATTAGGCTGAATATGGGTTCCTTCACCAATTGTTGCTGAAGCAGCTATCGAAGACGTCGCCTTTTGAAAAGGTTTAAAGAATTGTGTGAGCTTATTAAAGTCGGTAAACGGATCTTCAGAAATAAGTAAAGCTTTACCTTCTGGGCAATCTACTCTTTTGTTTATCAAAACAACGGTCGCTGCAGAAGCTAAAGCTTTATCGTAATATTTAGGATGATCAACAAAAACAATATCTCCGGGTTCTACGACATGAATTTCATTCATTCCCAAAACCGGAAAATCAGCGTCGCCAACATAATCTACATTGAGAATTGTAGCAATTTGCTCTAAGGTATGTTTTTGAGGAAACTTCAATTACTTATTCTTTAATACGCTCTTTGTAGGTTCCTTTTTCAGTCTCTACTTTAATTTTATCTCCTTCATTGATAAATAAAGGAACGTTTACTTCTGCACCGGTTTCTACAGTAGCAGGTTTTGTAGCATTGGTTGCTGTGTTACCTTTTACACCAGGCTCGGTTGCAGTAACCTCGAGAATAACGTGCGCAGGCATATCAACAGAAAGTGGCAGGCCATCTTCAGTATTAATGGCGATAGAAACCACTTCCCCTTCTTTTAAAAGTCCGGGTTGATCAAGAGCAGATTCTAAAAGGCGTATTTGAGTGTAATCGTCTGTATTCATAAAGTGATACCACTCGCCATCGCTGTATAAGAATTGATACCCTTTGGTCTCAACACGTACTTCTTCGATCTTATGCCCCGCAGAAAAGGTATTATCTAAAACTTTTCCGTTAGTAACACTTTTTAATTTTGTTCTTACAAAAGCAGGTCCTTTACCTGGTTTTACGTGTAAAAATTCAACTATTTTATAAATATCATGGTTGTAGTGAATACACATCCCATTACGAATATCTGATGTAGTTGCCATATATATGTTTTAATCTATTTTTTTACTGAAATTAATTAGCGGTAAAATATCCTTTCATAATACCACGCTGTGAATTACGTATAAACTGAAGAATCTCATCTCTTTCCGGAGTAGCTTCCATTTCAGCCTCTATAATATTTACAGCTTGAGTGTTGTTGTAATTCTTTTGATAAAGAATACGATAAATGTCTTGAATTTCTCTGATTTTCTCAGTGGTAAACCCTCTACGTCTTAAACCAATAGAATTGATGCCGACGTAAGACAACGGTTCGCGCCCTGCTTTTACATAAGGAGGAACGTCTTTACGTACCAATGATCCACCGGTCACAAATGCGTGGCTACCTATGGTACAAAACTGTTGAACCGCAGCCATACCCGCTAAAACAACGTGATCTCCTACTGAAATGTGTCCGGCAAGTGTACTGTTGTTTGAAAATATACAGTGATCTCCCACAATACAATCGTGAGCAATATGGCTGTAGGCCATAATCCAGCAATTGTTTCCTATTTGGGTTTTCATACGGTCAGTAGTACCACGATTTATGGTCACGCACTCTCTAATGGTTGTGTTGTCACCAATGATCGTAACCGTATCTTCGTCGTCAAACTTTTTATCCTGCGGAATTGCAGATATTACGGCCCCGGGGAAAATATTTACATTTTTACCGATGCGAGCACCTTCCATAATCGTAACGTTTGATCCTATCCAGCTGCCTTCGCCAATTACAACATTATTATTAATGGTTGTAAACGGTTCGATCACCACGTTTTTGGCAATTTTAGCTCCAGGATGTACGTATGCTAAGGGTTGATTCATAAATCTAGTCTTTCTTTACTTTTACTATTTGAGCCATGAGCTCCGCCTCTGAAACTAATTTACCATTAACATAGGCGCTACCTTGCATATGGCAAATTCCTCTACGAATAGGCGATAGTAAATCTAGTTTAAATATAAGCGTATCTCCGGGAAGTACTTGTTGTTTAAAGCGTACATTATCAATCTTCATGAAATACGTAAGATAATTTTCGGGATCGGGAACAGTACTCAATACCAAAATCCCACCGGTTTGTGCCATGGCTTCTACCTGAAGTACACCCGGCATTACTGGCGAACACGGAAAATGACCAACAAAAAATGGCTCATTCATCGTCACATTCTTAAGACCTATAACGCCTGTATCTGTGATTTCTAGAATTTTATCTACAAGCAAGAAAGGTGGTCTATGGGGCAACATTGCCATAATCTCATTGACATCTTTAACCGGAGGTTTTGATAAGTCAAAAGAAGGAACGTTATTACGTTTTTCTAATTTGATTATTTTCTTCAGTTTTTTTGCAAATTGTGTATTTACAAAATGTCCCGGTTTATTCGCAATCACTTTTCCTTTAATTGGCATACCAACCAAAGCTAAATCACCAATTACGTCAAGCAATTTATGTCTCGCTGCTTCATTGGGATGATGTAAAGTGAGGTTATCAAGAATTCCGTTTGATTTAACTGAAATATTATCTTTATTAAAAGCTTGTCTCAGCTTATCCATTGTTTCTGGAGATAACTCTTTATCTACATAAACAATAGCATTATTAAGATCCCCTCCTTTGATCAAGCCGTTTTCCAACAGCATTTCTATCTCGTGCAAAAAGCTGAACGTTCTTGAATCTGAAATTTCATCTTTAAACTCGGTGATACTTTTGATACTTGCATTTTGCGTGCCTAGAATCTTTGTTCCAAAGTCTACCATTGTAGTCAGTTGATATTCTTCAGCAGGCATGAGCATGATTTCGCTTCCTGACTTTTCATCAACATAACTAATCACTTCAGTAACCACATATTCTTCTCTACAAGCTTCTTGCTCCTTCAGCCCTACTTTTTCTAAAGCTTCAACAAAAAACTTAGAAGAACCATCCATAATAGGAGGTTCTGAAGCATCAAGTTCGATACAAATATTATCTATTCCCATACCTACACAAGCAGCTAATACGTGCTCGCTTGTTTGAATATGAACTCCAGATTTCTCAAGGTTTGTCCCACGCTGGGTATTCACCACATAATCTGCATTCGCTTCAATAATTGGCTGTCCTTCAAGATCTACGCGCTTAAAGAACATACCGTTATTTTCATCAGCCGGCTTAAATGTAAGTGTAACATTTTTACCTGTATGTAAACCAACGCCGGTTAAGGAAACCTCACCGGCGATTGTTTTTTGCTTTCCTTCAGCTTTACTTATCATTGGATTTTTGTTTTTCCAAATTATTTAATTGTTCTGCCAGACTCGGCAAGTTTTTAAAGTGTACATATGACTTATTAAAGTCATTATATGATAATGCCGGAGAACCTTGAACGGCCTCGTCATTTTTAAGATTTCTGGTAATACCAGACTGTGCTTGAATACGTACACGATCCCCAATGGTAATATGCCCCACGATTCCTACCTGACCTCCAATCATACAGTTTTTACCAATTTTTGTAGAACCTGCGATTCCGGTTTGTGCGGCTATTGCTGTATGTTCTCCAATCTCCACATTATGTGCGATCTGAATCTGATTGTCAAGTTTAACACCTTTGCGAATAATTGTAGAACCCAGTGTTGCACGATCTATTGTAGTACCCGCTCCTATGTCTACGTTGTCTTCAATAATCACATTACCGGTTTGCGGAATACGCGAGTATTCACCATTTTCATCAGGAGCAAAGCCAAAACCATCAGCGCCTATAATAGCACCACTGTGCACATAAACTGTTTCTCCAAGAACACAATCTGAATAGACCTTAGCACCTTGAAAAAGCACACAGTTGTCTCCTATTTTACAATTATCGCCAATGTAAACATTAGGATAGATTTTAACGTTGTTCCCAATCTTAACGTTGTTTCCTATATAGGCAAAAGCACCCAAATATAGGTCTTCACCGTACTCAGCCGTATCCGAAATGAATGAGGGTTGTTCTATCCCTGATTTGTTCAGTTTTACTTGGTTATAATATTCAAGTAGCTTAGAAAATGATTTATAGGCATCTTCAACACGAATTAAAGTAACCTCAATATCATGTTCTGGTTGAAAATCTTTATCAACTATAGCGATTGAAGCTTTAGTCTTATATATATATGGTGTGTACTTTGGATTCGCCAAAAAAGTAAGCGATCCCTGTGTACCTTCTTCTATTTTTGAAAGTTTAGAAACTTCTGCATTGGGGTTTCCGTCGACAGAGCCTTCTAAAATTCCAGCAATTTGTTCAGCTGTAAATTTCATCATCGCAAAAATAGAAAAAAAGGGTTTAATTTAAGTGCTTCGGATAGCAGATATAGTTTTTTGTGATCACCTTTGATAAGGCCTTTAAACTCAGCTGATCACTCGCCGAAATAACATCGATGATCTTTCCTTTTTTTGTCATTATATTTATGGCTTCCTTTTTTAAGGCATAAGCTTGATTGGTAAGTGTACCGGTAAACACAAAATAATCTACCTCTTCATCAGTAATGTCATAATGCGCTTTTACACGTTCACGCTCTTCTTGAATAAATTCTTTCTTGAAAGGTTTTTTCTTGATTTTTATGCGAGGTAATTTTCGGTCAATTATAATTTTACAAAGGGTACTCAAAACAAAGTCATCGGCATCGCACCAAGATTTCATAGCCGATATAATATCATAATCATCAAGGTTTGAAAAAACTTCTAGCGCCTCTTGGTCAAAAACACCTTCGGCATTCTTTTTCTTCAAAAAATAACTTAACGCCTTACTGGCCGGCAAAACCTGACCGCTTTCGGTTAGATATTTTGCACGCTTTAAAACTTTTACCAATACTTGCTCGGCAACAAGACTTGTTTTATGTAAATACACCTGCCAATACATCAGACGGCGGGCTACAAGAAATTTCTCTATAGTATAGATCCCCTTTTCTTCTACCATCAGTTCGTCATCTTTGACATTAAGCATTGCCAGAATACGATCTGTATTAATATTCCCTTCAGCCATCCCGGTATAAAAACTATCGCGCTTGAGGTAATCGGTACGGTCCATATCCAGCTGACCTGAGACCAATTGATGTAAAAAAGGACGGTGGTACGTTCCCTTAAAAATTTTAAGAGCCAGGGTTAAACTTCCGTTAAACTCATCGTTGAGCTGCTCCATAAATTGAAGCGATATTTGCTCGTGATGCACCCCTTCTGCAATACTGTTTTCCATCGCATGAGAAAATGGACCGTGACCAATATCGTGCAATAAAATCGCAGCCATTGTAGCTTCTTTTTCTTCCGCAGACACCCTAACGCCTTTCTGCTCAAGCTTTTCAAGTGCCTTTTGCATTATATGAACACAACCTATCGCATGATGAAAACGGGTATGATGCGCCCCGGGATATACTAAATAAGACAAACCCATTTGCGAAATCCTGCGTAAACGCTGAAAGTATTTATGTTCAATAAGGTTAAATATGAGTCCGTTGGGTATGGTAATAAACCCATATATAGGGTCGTTAATTATCGTAAGTTTGTTAGCGGTCTTCAACGCGAAAGGCTTTTAAAATTTGATAACGCAAAATGCGTAAGCATATGGTTTTTATAAAACCAAGCATCACAAATATACTATTATGAGTACGATAAAAATATTATGGGTAGATGATGAAATCGATTTACTCAAACCACATATCCTTTTTTTAGAAAAGAAAAACTATGAAGTAACCACGTGTCAAAGTGGTACCGAGGCGATTGACCTTGTAGAAGAACAAAACTTTGATGTTGTTTTTCTTGATGAAAATATGCCCGGACTCACCGGATTAGAAACTCTGAGTGAGATTAAGGCAAAGCGCGATACGCTTCCTGTAATTATGATCACAAAAAGTGAGGAAGAATATATTATGGAAGAAGCTATTGGTTCTAAAATCGCAGACTACCTTATTAAACCGGTTAATCCCAACCAGATTTTGCTAAGTCTCAAAAAGAACCTTGACACCAGCCGTTTGGTTTCTGAAAAGACAACGCTCAACTATCAGCAGGAATTTAGAAAAATAGCCATGGATATGGCTCAGGTAAATTCATATGGGGAGTGGGCAGAATTGTATCAAAAGCTCATTTATTGGGAGCTCGAATTAGAGAATATCGAAGATCAAAGCATGCACGAGATTTTAGAATCTCAGAAAACGGAAGCTAACAGTCAGTTCTTTAAATTCATCGAGCGTAATTATGAAGATTGGTTTAGTGATGAAGACAGGCCAACCATGTCTCACACCTTATTTAAAGACAAAATCTTGCCGCAAATTAAGAAAGAAGATGCGCCTGTTCTACTCATTGTGATCGACAACCTAAGATACGATCAATGGAAATCTTTTGAACCCATTATAAGCAACTATTATAAAAAAGAAAGTGAAAGTCCCTATTATAGCATTCTTCCCACAGCAACACAATATGCACGTAACGCGATCTTTTCTGGGCTGATGCCGAGTGAGATGGAAAAACAACATCCAGACCTCTGGCTCAATGATACCGATGATGGAGGTAAAAACCTTAATGAAGATAAGTTCCTAGCCGCACAGCTCAAGCGTTTAGGCTTAACAGATTTGGTTTGGGAATATCACAAGATCACCAATTTAAAAAGCGGGAAAAAACTCGTTGAAAATTTCAATTCTCTTAAAAAGAATGATCTTACGGTTTTAGTCTATAATTTTGTTGACATGCTTAGTCATTCTAAAACAGAAATGGAAGTCATTAAAGAATTAGCATCTAACGATAAATCCTATCGCTCCTTAACTGAAAGCTGGTTCAAAAATTCTCCATTATTAGAAATGATTCAAAAGTCGCAACAACTCGGTTTCAAAATTGTACTTACTACAGATCACGGTACTATAAATGTCAAAAACCCGTCTAAAGTAATAGGAGACAAAAACACCAGTCTCAATTTGCGCTACAAAACCGGGCGTAGTCTTACTTACGAACAAAAAGATGTACTTGAAGCCAAAGATCCAAAAAGCATACACCTCCCTACTATTAATATGAGTAGCTCATTTATCTTTGCCAAAGGTGATTTGTTTTTTGCTTACCCCAACAATTACAATCATTACGTAAGTTATTTTAGAAACACCTATCAGCATGGTGGTGTTTCTTTAGAAGAAGTCATCATTCCATTTATCGTTTTAAACCCAAGATAATTTTTGCCATTATTTATGGAATATATCTATGAATTGAATCAAATTGATGAAGTTGCACAACACATAATCGCGCAATTGAAATACCCTACCATTTTCTTCTATGGTGATCTGGGGGCTGGTAAAACGACACTTATAAAAGCCTTAGTTAAAGCTTTAGGATCTGACGACAGTGTTTCTAGTCCTACATTTTCATTAATAAATGAGTACAAAACTCGAGATGGAGATACTATTTATCATCTGGATTTATACCGTCTAAAAGAAGAAAATGAAGCGTATGATATCGGTATTGAAGAAATTCTTGACAGCAGGAGCCTAAAATTTATTGAATGGCCTCAAAAAATTAACAATTTGATTGACAATAACGTCCATTCGGCGAAAATTTCTTCGATAAACGAATCAAAAAGAAAATTGGAATTTATTTGAAATGTTAATATATTGTTAAAGAAAATTTTTGAATTTGAAGTATTTTCTTACAAGTCTAAAATTACGAAAAAGTTATAGTGATTTTTTTTCCGAGTAAGAGAATTATTGGTAAATTCAACACTTAATATTAATCGACAAAATGTGTTAAAGGCTATTGACGTAAAGCAAATATAGAAAGAATATAAAATGTGATATCGTGTGAAAAGTTGCTCATCTTTGAACCAACAAATCATTAATACTCAAACACATTTTATTATGAAAATCAAAGCATTACTCCTAGGCCTTTTAATTGCAGGTGCAACAGCAGTTACTTACACTGTACAAGATACTAACGCAGACTATGCAGCAAAGAAAATCGAGAAAAGTAGAATCAAAATCCCTACTAACGGGTAGTTTGATCGCGGCTTTTATTGTCGCATCTCCTTACTTTTTTTACTTATATGAGGGTTTCCCACAATCTAAGGTTTGGGAAACCTCTTTTTTTGGATTTAATATTAGATACGAAAGTATCAATTTTGACAGCGTAGATGTTGTAGCTTGGGTTGTTTTCAGTAAACTTATTCCCTTTTTTTTATTTTTAATTTGGTTCTTCACATGTAAACATTGGTGGTATCACGCGATTTTAGTCCCTCTATGCATGTATTTCTTTCAAATTGTTAGCGCATTTAATGATGATTTGGCATTCACAGATAGTGTGGATATTTATTATATGGCTCCCATAATTTTTATTGCATTGATCTTTATTTACACTATACGTATGAAGATTTTTGATCGTATACATAACATTGATCTGTCTGAATTACAAAGAGTAAGTATAAAAGGAGAAATCCAAGATGAAGATTTGGAGCATCAATATGCTTCAAAGTCTGAGGATGAAGACGACGATGAACCTCTTTTTATGGGGTAATTCCAGAATTAAACCTTCTTTATCGCTAAGTACTGCACTCAATTGTAATTCTTAGTCAAAACCTTTTTTTTCCTTTAAATATTATGTTTAATTTGAGGCTAATTTTACACCAAAGCCTCAGATGATTCAAAACAGTCCGTTTACAAGAGAACAGCTTATTCCTCAAGAAGAGAAGCTTGAAATAGAACAACGTAAAGGATCATTATTTATAGGGATTCCCAAAGAAAATCACTTTCAGGAAAAGCGGGTCTGCCTTACCCCAGATGCAGTGGGGGCTCTCGTAGCGCACGGTCACCGTGTTCTAATTGAATCTAAAGCTGGCGAAGATGCGCGCTTTACAGATCACGACTACTCTGAAGCCGGTGCAGAAATAACCGCAGATCGCAATAAAGTTTTTGGCTGCCCAATGGTTTTAAAAGTAGAACCACCATCTCTTGAAGAGCTGGAAATGGTCAATCCGCAAACGGTGATCATCTCTGCATTACAGCTTAAAACACAAAAAAAAGAATATTTTAAAATACTTGCTGCTAAACGCATTACTGCGTTAGCCTTTGAATTTATTAAAGATGCAGACGGCACCTACCCTGCCGTTCGCGCCTTAAGTGAAATCGCCGGTACTGCTTCAGTATTGATCGCTTCAGAAATTATGTCCCGCCAAGATGAAGGGAATGGTTTGATGTTCGGGAACATCAGTGGTGTTCCACCTATCGAGGTGGTGATTATTGGTGGAGGAACTGTTGGCGAATTTGCTACACGCTCTGCTTTAGGACTGGGAGCCAATGTAAAAGTATTTGACAATTCCCTTACCAAATTGCGCTGCCTTCAGGTAAATGTTGGGCGCCCTTTGTATACGTCAACCATTCAGCCAAAAAACTTACTTAAGGCGTTACGCCGTTGCGATGTCGCCATTGGAGCCGTACGTGGTAAAGATCGTTCTCCGGTAATTGTAACCGAAACGATGATTGAATATATGAAGCCCGGCTCTATAATTATTGATGTAAGTATTGATATGGGCGGTTGTTTTGAAACGAGTGAAGTAACCTCTCACGACGAGCCTACCTTTAAAAAACACGGCGTCATTCATTATGGGGTTCCCAATATCCCTTCGCGCTACGCCAGAACTTCGTCGCTATCAATAAGCAATATTTTTACGCCTTATTTATTAGAAATCGGGGAACACGGTGGACTCGAAAATAGCCTAAGAATCAACAAGGGTTTGAAAAATGGATTGTACTTTTACCGCGGAATTTTAACCAGCAAATCTGTAGCAGATTGGTTTGATCTTCCGTTTAGAGATATCAATCTTTTATTTTTTTAGCGCTTACATTTAATTATGAAAATTTTATACCGTTTAGGTTATTATTTAGGAGGTTTTGCCATTGGTCTTATTTTGCTAGCCTTTTTTGTCAAAGGAAGTGGTGTCGAACTTCCTTCTTGTGACTATATGCCCAATGCTCGGGTTTTAAAAACCATTAGAAATAATGGTTACATTCTTTCTACTCAGGCTGAAAAGCAACTGCAAGAATTAAAGCTTGACACATCCTATTTGAACACTGTTTTTCTTGAAGGCGAAGTTGATTTTGATAAGAGCGATACCCGAAAAGAACCTTGCGGTTTTTATACGATTCATTCGCAAGAAACCATGCCTACTCCAATTACAACAACGCTCGAATTGTGTGATGAGCAATTTGAAGTATTGACGGTTACCAAAAAATAAAAAACAACCCCAAAGTTCTATAGACTTTAGGAGTGTCAATAAAAAAGAGGCTAAGTAAATACTTAGCCTCTTTTTTATATCAATTCGTATTTTTTCTGATTATTCAGATTTACGACGCTTTCGCTCCTCTTGAATAAGCGTTAATTCTCTGTTGGTTTGACCTGCCACAGACGTATTTTCTTCAGCCCTTCTAATAAGGTAAGGCATTACATCTTTTACAGGACCAAAAGGAACATATTTAGAAACATTATATCCTTCTTTTGCGAGATTGAAACTTATATGATCACTCATACCATACAATTGACCAAACCATACCCGACCATCATCTGGAGCAATTTCTTTTTGCGACATAATTTCTATAGCGAGATAATTACTCTCTTCATTATGCGTCCCAATAAACGCCCAGATATCATCTAAATGATCAAAAATGTATACCAACATCGCGTTAAAGTGCGCATCAGTTTCTGGTTTATCTTTACAAATAGGTGAATCGTAACCATATTTATCTGCTCGTGCGCGTTCTTTTTCCATATAAGCACCACGAACGATTTTTACCCCTAGATGATATCCTTTGTCAATTCCGTCAAGGTGAAGTTCTTTAAGATAAGCCAATCGATCCCAACGATAACATTGAAGCGTTGTAAAAACAATAGGCTTCTCTTTATTATAGGTTTGCATCATCTCCAGAACCAAATCATCAACAGCGCCTTGCATCCAACTTTCTTCGGCATCAATCAGTAGTTTCAGATCACAAGCTTTTGCCTTGGCACACACTTCGTGAAAACGCTCCTGAATACGTTTCCATTCTTTATGTTCTTTATCTGTAAGCTTTTCTTTTTCGGTAACCTTGCGCCAAACTTCAAATCGTCCAAAACCTGTAGGTTTAAAAACTGCAAACGGCAGCCCGGGTCGGTTCTTCGAAAAATCAATTACGCTTAAAACACGGTTTAAAGCTGCATCAAATAAAGCTTCGGTTTCTTTCCCTTCAACAGAAAAATCAAGCACTGAATGTACATTTTTTGAGTACATCGCATCTATTGTTGAGACACAATCCTTTTCGCTTTCGCCGCCACAAAAATGATCAAATACGGTCGCCTTGACGATTCCCTTAATGGGTAAGTTTATATTGAGTGCAAAATTGGTAAGTGCAGAACCCACTTTAACCAGAGGTTGCAACGAGATCATCTTGAATAAAAAGTAAGCTCGGTTGAGTTCGCTATCTGATTTTAAGGAAAATGCAGTCTTTGTGTCATCAAAGATTTTTTGTTCTAACATATTCTGAAATTAGGCGTCAAATATAGCCAAATCGCAAAGGGATTGTTATAAAAGAATATTAATTTCACAACCTCAAAAAACTTTAACATGGAAGCGATTCAAGCTAAAGATTATCAGGTTGTTTTTGGAGGAAACGGCTACACAAATCTTAATGCTATCTTAAAAGAAAAAAAGTACAGCATTCTTTTTATACTTGTTGACAGCAATACTCACGAGCACTGTTTGGCCCCTTTTCTTCAAAATGTGGTGACTCAAACAACGATCGAGATTATTGAAGTTGATCCGGGAGAGGAGTTCAAAAACCTTGAGACTTGTGAAGGTGTTTGGAATGTATTGTCAGAATTGAATGCCGATCGTAAAAGTGCTTTGATCAATTTAGGTGGTGGCGTAGTTACCGATTTGGGTGGTTTTGTAGCTTGCTGCTTCAAACGCGGAATTGATTTTATCAATATTCCTACGACCCTTCTGGCTATGGTAGATGCTTCGGTAGGTGGTAAAACCGGCGTAGATCTTGGTCCTTTAAAAAATCAAATTGGAATCATAAGCAATCCGGAACTCGTTTTAGTAGACACCCATTTTCTAGGAACACTTTCTATTGAAGAATTACGCAGCGGTTATGCCGAAATGTTGAAACACGGTCTCATCAGTTCTGAAACCTATTGGCAAACCGTTAAAGAAGCAGATTACAGTGATTTTGAAAGCTTAGGTGGTTTAATCAGACAATCAATCGCTATTAAAAACGAAGTAGTTCTCGAGGATCCTTTTGAGAAAAATCGTAGAAAAAGCCTTAATTACGGTCATACTTTAGGTCACGCTATAGAATCTTATTTTATGGAAAGTGATCAAAAACAGCGACTGCTTCACGGTGAAGCCATCGCCATCGGTATGATTTTGGCAAATTACCTTTCTACCCAGTTGTGTGATCTAGAAGAAGTAGTATGTAATGAGCTATCTTCAGCAATCATGAGTTTTTATCAGGTTGTTCAATTTGATGATAAAGACATTGAGCAAATCATCACGTTGCTTAAATATGACAAAAAGAATAGTCATGGTAAAGTCCTGTTTGTACTTTTAAATAACATAGGAGAAGTTGTACTCAATCAAGAAGTATCAAACGAACTCATTTATAAGGCTTTTGAATACTATAAAAATTTAAATAAGAATTAAGCGAATAGTGTTGCACAACCCAACCGTTTTTTTTTACATTTAACCACAAATTGCACCAATTATTAAATTTTATTTATGCGTCGCGTAATAGTTGATTTTAAAAAACTTACACCAGAGATTTTAGCTCTGTTAGTAGATAAGTACCCCTACGGATATGATGATGATCACATTATATCTTTTAAAAATGCTAAAAACGAACTCATCGAGTGTGTTGAAGTACGCACAGCAGATACCATCTATCTTGTTAAAGTGAGCAAGAAATTAGAGACTTCTATGGAAAATTATGATGTTGATGATTATGAAGATGATGAACTAAACGATCCAATCGCTGAAATTCCAGAAAAAATGGAAGGAGAAGACGAAGATCTTGAAGAAGATGATGCCGAAGATGAAGATTAAATTCATCTTTGAATTATAAGCAATAAAAAAAGCTCTCGAAATCGAGAGCTTTTTTTATTGACACCGCCAAAGGTTATACTATCTCTAAGGCTTGTATTGAAAATTTATTCTAATAGGGAATACTTTAAAGGTGTTCCCTAAATAGTTGAAATCAGTCTAGTCGCAGAAACCTAAGCTTCTACTTTTTCTTCTATTGAAGCTAGATAACGTTCTGCATCCAGTGCAGCCATACAACCGGTACCGGCAGCTGTAATCGCTTGACGATACTCTTTATCTTGCACATCTCCACTTGCAAAAACTCCCGGCTTTCCGGTTTTTGTAGATTTTGCTTCGGTGATGATATAACCGGTATCATCCATTTCTAACTGTCCTTTAAAAATATCGGTATTGGGTTTGTGCCCAATCGCAATAAATAAACCGGTAATTTCAATTTGAGAAGTTTCTTTAGTTTGATTGTTGATCATTTTCAAACCTTCAACTACTTGTTCACCTATAACCTCCTCTACCTCGGTATTATAAAGTACCGTAATATTTTTTCTAGAATTCACTCGGTGCTGCATTGCTTTTGAAGCACGCATTTCATCTTTTCTTACCAACATGGTCACGTGCTCACAGATATTAGCAAGATAGGTTGCTTCTTCTGCAGCGGTATCTCCCCCACCTACAATTGCTACTCGCTGATTTTTATAAAAGAATCCATCACAAACGGCACATGCCGAAACGCCACCACCTCGTAAACGCTGCTCACTTGGAAGTCCCAGATATCTTGCCGTTGCACCTGTAGAAATGATAACAGATTCCGCTTCGATTTCTGTAGTATTGTCAACAGTTGCTTTGTGAATACCTCCTTCTTCCGAAGAAAATTCAACATTGGTGATCATTCCTATACGCACTTCAGTACCAAAACGCTCAGCCTGCTGCTGAAGCTGTACCATCATCGTAGGCCCGTCGATACCTTCTGGATATCCCGGGAAGTTATCAACCTCAGTGGTAGTAGTTAATTGTCCGCCCGGCTCCATACCTGTGTAAACCACCGGTTTCAAATCTGCTCGCGATGCATAAATTGCTGCAGTATATCCTGCAGGGCCAGAGCCTATAATTAAACATTTAATACGTTCTACTGCCATTTATTTTATTTTTAAATCCACAATGTGGAATTCAACTTTAGTTTTACTTATAAGTATGCTATTAGAGCAAAAGTAATCGATTCTTAGCTCTTATAAAAAGGAACCTAATCGCTACTTATAAGTCGTTATCAACAATGCAAATTTACAAGGATGTTTGAATTCAATACTTTAGGATTGTTAGGTTTTCACTATTTTTAGATCAAAATTTTTTATATGAAAAAGCGCAGTTTACTTATACTTTGTGTATTTACCACATTAATGGCTTGTGCACAAAATCCAAAAGAAGTTAAAGAGGATGACGTACCTATTTCAGTCTCTGAAGCATACGGCTACGAGACTATCGTTGCTGATTTGATCAATCCTTGGGGAATGGCTTTTTTACCTGACGGCAGCCTTCTTATTACCGAAAAATCAGGAGAGCTTATTCATTTTAAAGATGGTGTAAAGCAGGAAATCTCGGGTGTTCCGGAAGTATATAACCGTGGTCAAGGAGGTTTGCTCGACATTCAATTGAGTCCGAATTATGCTGAGGACGGCTTTATTTATATCACTTACTCTTCTACTCAAGGTGATGGCAAAGGTGGTAATACCGCATTAATGCGCGCTAAACTTTCAGGAACTACACTTACAGGCCAAGAGGTTCTTTATAAAGCCACTCCTAATACGACTAAAGGTCAGCACTGGGGAAGTCGAATTGTATTTGACGATGCGGGTCATGTCTTTTTCACTGCCGGGGAACGCGACATCAATCCGCAAGATATCACGCGTGATAACGGAAAAGTATACCGATTAAATTTAGATGGAAGCATTCCTTCAGACAATCCATTTGTGAATACCGCTGATGCTAAAGGTGCCATCTGGTCCTACGGACATCGCAACCCGCAGGGAATGATCGTGAACCCTGAGACCAATGAAATTTGGGTACACGAACACGGACCTCGTGGTGGAGACGAAATCAACGTCATTAAAAAAGGAGCCAATTACGGTTGGCCTGTGATCACCTATGGGATAAACTACAGTGGTACCGAAATTACAGATGAAACTCAAAAAGAAGGAATGGAGCAGCCTTTATATTACTGGGTTCCTTCTATTGCTCCAAGCGGGATGGCATTTGTATCAAGTGATACTTATCCCGAATTAAAAGGAAATATTCTGGTCGGTTCTTTAAAGTTTGTATATCTCGAGGCGCTTTATCTAAATGACGCCAATGAGGTGATTAAAAGAGAAAAGCTTCTGGACGGAATTGGCCGTGTGCGAAATGTAATTGAAGGACCTGATGGATTTATTTATGTTGGCGTTGAAGGAGTAGGAATCGTAAAACTTGTAAAAAATTGAAAACACTAAGTCTATTTATTTTGGGATCGGTTGCTCTAATAGGCAGCTATTTAAGTCTTAAAACTGATGTTTCATTTGTCAATACTGAAGCAGCGTACCAAATAATTCAACAGGATACTACATTACAAAACAGTATTGAACGCGGTAAAACGGTGTACGAAGATTTTTGTATGCAATGTCATATGGCTACGGGAGAAGGAATCCCCGGCGCATTCCCTCCTCTAGCTAAAGCTGATTATCTATTAGAAAATCGAACCAAAGCCATTCACGCGGTCAAATTTGGTTTAAAAGGTCCTATAACGGTAAACGGAACCGATTACAAAAGCGTAATGGCTCCGTTAGGTTTGTATGATGATGAAGTAGCTGATGTAATGAATTACATCTTAAATTCTTGGGGTAACACAAATGATAAGTTGGTTACCGAAGAAGAAGTAGCAGCCGTTGAAGAGTAACTATTCAATACGCTGATAATTTTCAGAGAAAATACGATTGCCGTCTTCGTCTGTGGTGATCTGACTATATTCATTTTCTGAAATTTGTAATTCAAAAGTGAACATGCGCAGTGTATCAATGACATTCATCATGCTTTCAGAACCGTATTCTAGTGTTTCAATAAGCTGATCTTCAGATGCCACATAACTTCCGTAACCAAACCATTCTACGGAATCTTTGGGTACATAGCGCGTCCACATCACGCGATCTTTGGTATACATTTTAATTTGACGATACCCGTCAGTAGTGGCTACGGTATCTATGATTTGGTTGTCATCATAATGATAAAAATCCCGAAGTTCCCAAGTACCTCGTATTAAAACATCATTAGATTGTTTAAGAGCGTCAGAATCGATACTCCAAGAAGTACCAATTATTAAGAGTAGGGTAAGAAGTGAAAGTTTCATAATATTTAAGCTATAGAATTAAAGATTTACTTCATTTAAGTTACAAAAAATATAATATCAATAAACTACAACGTTGTAATTTTATTATAATTAAACGTTTTACTTAATTCATAAAGAATATTTTAAGTGTATTTTGATTTTAATTCTAGCTCAAAAATGGGTCAGTGTGTATTCTGAGAGAAAGGCTTTGCGGTTTGCTGCAATTATTTATATTTGCAGCCTGCAAAATTTTCGGGATGTAGCTTAGTCCGGTTAAAGTGCGCGTCTGGGGGGCGCGAGATCGGAGGTTCGAATCCTCTCATCCCGACGAACCAAATCACGTTTTATATCAAAAAGCCTGTTAATCAATAATTTAACAGGCTTTTCATTTTTTATGATAGCATCTGATATCATCTAAAATCAAGGCAAATGTGTGCAATTCGGTGCGCAATAAGGTGTGCAAATTATCGTAGATTTATATAGCATTTAGGCCATCTGGATGTAGTCTTTAACTAATAATCGTTTAACTAAAAGACTTACAAAATGCCTGTAAACAGCACCTTAGGCGTGAACTTCTTTACACGTCCCAAAAGAAACAATCCCAACAAACTGGATATCTATTTGAGAATTACAGTCAATAAAAAGCGCTCTGAGATGAGTATAAAGCGTGATGTTGATGTAAAAGATTGGGATATCCTCCGGGTTAAAGCCAAAGAAACTTCAGACCAACTTATTACACTCAACTCTTATATGGACGATGTAAAAGCTGAAGTTCTAAATGCGCATAAAGAACTGCATGCAGAACGAAAAGTAATTACGGCAAAAGCGATCAAATTGAGATATATGGGCGAAGATGAGGAGCGTATGACGCTCTTAGAGCTTGTGAAGTACCATAACGACAATATGGAATTATCGCTAAAGCCCGGTACGATGAAAAATTACTACTCTACCGAAAAGTATATCAAGGCTTATCTCTTAGATCATTATAAATCAGATGACTTCTTCTTGGTTGATTTAAACTACCGGTTTATAACAGAGTTTGAACACTATATACGTACTTATAAGCCTAAGAAGGAAAGAAAGACTTGTTCCATAAACGGTACGAGGAAGCATTTAGAACGGCTTCGAAAAATGGTTAATCTAGCTGTCAGGATGGAATGGTTGCCTAAAGATCCTTTTGTCAATTATAAATTGAAATTGGAACGAAAGGAACGCTGCTATTTAACCCAGCGTGAATTAGATCGCATTGAAGAAACGCACTTTACAAGTAAAGGTTATGAACGCGTAAGAGATTGCTTTCTGTTTGCTTGTTACACAGGACTTTCCTATATAGATTTAAAAGCATTACGAAAAGACCAATTGATTCCCGCTTCTAATGGACGCTTGTGGATTTATACTAAACGCGAGAAAACTAACGAATCTGTAAGGGTTCCCCTCCTGCCCCAGGCTCTGGCACTGATAAAGAAATATACAAAGGATGAAGAGTTGGAGGTCTCCGGCAAATTAATGCCTTTATACAGCAATCAGAAGGTAAACAAATACCTTAAGGAAATAACTGAGGTCTGTCAAATACATAAACATGTAACCTTCCACGTAGCCCGTCATACCTTTGCAACTACGGTTACGCTATCTAATGGAGTACCCATTGAGACTGTATCAAAGCTTTTAGGGCACACACAGCTACAAACAACTCAAATCTATGCCAGAGTACTACAAAAGAAAGTTGGAGACGATATGGATGCCTTAATGCGTAAAATGGAAGCTAGGAATACTAAAGAGTCATTTTGATCTTCGGTATGATTTGATTCACACTACCAACTGAGGCAAGGTAATTTTCAAACCAATTCACCCCTTATTAAAAAGCTTTAGTTCTCAAAGTTGATTTCATAACGAGTACTTCGTCCCTCCCCTATAGAGATAAATAGTTTTTTTGCTGCTAAATCCTGAAGATCACGGGTTGCTGTAGCTTTAGATGTTTTGGTAAGGGCAATATACTTTTTTGCCGTCATCCCCCCTTTAAACCCTTCCGGTTCTTCGTCAAGCATTCTATTAATAACCTTTAATTGGCGATCATTCAAGGAATTTCTATGGCGATCAAAAAAACGGGCTTTTTTCAAAGTAAAAGAAACAAGGTCTTCCGCCTGAGATTGCGCTTCTAAAACAGTATTGACAAAATAGATTATCCAATCGGTTATTTCATTGGACTGTTGTGCGTTTTTTAGAGCCTTATAATAGGCTTGTTTATCGTGCTCTATTGCTTTCGAAAGACTCAGGAGAACAGGGCGGTTTAAGTCTTGAGATAACGCCTTTTCAGATAATGCCCTTCCTATTCTTCCATTACCATCTTCAAAAGGATGAATGCTCTCAAAATACAGATGTGCAATCGCTGCACGGATAAGTGGTTTTTTAATAGGATTGGCTCCTTCTGGATGAGATTCATTAAACCACGTTATAAAAGCACGCATTTCATTCGGAAGCAAATGGGAAGGTGGAGCTTCAAAATGGATCTTCTCCCTGCCCCAGCTGCCGGATACGATCTGCATAGGCTCACTGTGCTTCCGCCATTGCCCGGTATTAATGCGGACGGCTCCTTCTAGTAAGGTTTCGTGCCACTCGAATAAGACTTGGTCTGTCAAAGGTTTAGCAAAATTTTGCCTAACCCGTACCATTAAATCCCCTACACCTTGTGCCATTGGGTCTTTGACCGTTTTGGGTGTACCATACCCCATATTATTTCGTATAGAAGACATTACATCTTCCCTGCTTAGATATTCCCCTTCTATTTCTGATGTTTTAACAGCCTCGGCTACCATTAGTGATAAAATAGCTTCCATTTGCATCGTAGCTGATAATCCTTCTAATAGACCATTAACGCGACCGGCCCTTTGGCTGAACTCAAAGAGCTTCTCTTCAATTTCAGTTGTTGTATACTTAAAATTGGGCCAGTCTTCGTGTTGCCAGTTATACATAATGAGCCGATTAAACAAAATAATTGGCTCAAATATAATCAAAAAATGAGCCGATTAACCTTTCCAATCGGCTCATTTTGCTATGTAAACCTAGAATTTGAATTTAACTTATTAGTATTTGATGAAAAGTAAATTTATTGAGGACAGCTTTGTATAGCTATAAAAGGATTTATTTATCAATCTGTATAGCTAATTTAGGACGGGTCACACAAACAACTGCAAACTACTTAAATCTATGCTAGAGTACTACAAAGAAAGTTAGAGATAATATGGATGCTCAAATGCGCATATTAGAATCTAGAAAAATTTGTTAGACTGAATTCATTAAATAAGCTATTATAGGACAGATAATTAAAAGGATTAGCCTATATTTCAAGTATGTGTTAAATAGTTTTAAATTTTTTGATAAAAACTACCCAAGTAAAATTAAATACCAAAGAACGAATTTATTTTTTTGTTCCTTTAGGTATCAAAAAATAGCATTTCTTTTAGAATGAAATTCGATCCGCCAGAAATAGTTAAAAAATTTGTCTGCATTTTTAATAGAGAAGAAGCAGCTTTAGCTGCTCTTGTTTTTAGCTATATTGACCAATCAGCGGGTTATATACCAACCTTTGAATTTCCTTTTGTCTCTTCAGAAGATTTTAAAAGCGATCCGGATAAAGAAATTCGTGATGAGCACCAACTTAGCAGATCAAGAGCAAGAAAATTTAACGTCAATGTCGGAAATGCTATTCGACGCTTGGGTGGCTGTGAATACCTCATTGTTGCTGGACTGACGGATAAACAGTTGAGTTATTTGACATTCCTAAATGATTACAACACCATTTACATTGATGGTAAAGACAATGTTGATGTATTTTTAAATGGTATTGTACCAAAAAAAGGTTGCCTACCATGCAAGGAATCTAAACTAATCGAGAATTTACATTATGCTCTCAACCAGAATCTATATCTATCAATAGATGATGAGGCCGAGAGTGTTTCAACTTCAATCAGCAATTCTTCGGGATTAATTGTAATAGAGCAAAATAATAAAGTTTCTAGTGTATTTGGAATTTTGTACGCACATTCTATTGGAGCGGAAGTTGAGTTAATTAATACAGAGGGTCTAAATCATTACCAGATTAAGGATTTAATAGAAAATTGGAAGAATAACGAACCAAACTCTTTTAATAATTTAAGTGCAGCTATCTATCCATATATTGAACATATCAATTTTAATGAGAGGGAATTTGCTACATTTTTTACAGATGGTATTCCCTACTCCTTAATATTAAAAAATATTTTACCGATTTCACACGTCCATTTACGAATTAATCCTGATTTATTCGTTTTTAATAGCATTTATTATGAGTCTTATTCCGAAACATATTCAGCAATTGTATTTTCCCCAAAAGCTTTTGATGATGAAGAAACAGAATTTGTTGTAGAAAGGCTGGTGGAAAATCATTTACTCGTAAAACCACTAGTTGATAAAGAAGCCACTTATTTTAATTTAGATAACCATATACAACATTACCCCTATAGTCTTTTGCATGTATGTAGTCACGGAGGTGAAGTCGAAGGAAAAAGAATTACAGAAAAATTTATTGATAGCACTGGAGATGAACACATCGTGGTTTACGATGAAGTTTTCAGCTTTGGATTAAATCCTTTCCAAGATTCACATGCCGTAGCAACGAAACGACTACCTCGAGAATTCGATGGACTTTCTTGGGGCAGTACCGAATTTAAAGGAGCCTCCTTTCCTAATTATATTTTTTCAGAAATGTTTCAATCGTTGGGAGACACTGAAAATCAAATACACTCAATAAAAGTTAATGTTCCAGGTTCTTGCCACATTAAATGCGTAGATTCTATATATCAGGCAATGTTCAACTATTTGGCCGCAGCACATTCCCCTATAATCTTTAATAATACCTGTTGGTCCTGGTCTGATATTGCGGACTCATTTATTGGTGTTGGGGCAAGAGGATATATTGGAACGCTCTGGAATATTGATAATACAGTAGCTACAAAATCGGCTAAAGCTTTCTATAATAACATTTTTGAAAAAACAGTTTTATTCTCATTGCATGAAGCTCTAGATGTATCGAAAAATACCAGAGATGAAAACATCTATATTTTTTGGGGACTACACTTTACCAGCATCGTACCTTGTATATCTCAAGATGCAAGCAGATTAGTTGTTTTTATGAAATTAATGGATTCTATCCAAAGTTGGAAAACCAAACTGGAAGAAACTATAATTCCTGAGCATAAAAAAACAATAACTGAAATTATCGATTGGTTATCAAGAGTAATTGCACTTGATTTTAAAAAAGAGGCTATAAAATATCTATATAATAAATAAATTCCATCTGGCTGAAACGATAAAAATATGATACAATCAATTGAAGAGGGCAGAAAAGAAGACGGTAACAGGTCCATTGCCGATAAAATTAACAAAAGGTTACACGACCTAGATAAAACTGTTGAAAATAACAAAGGCAGATGGGCTTGGGAACTTCTTCAAAATGCAAAAGACAGTATTGCGGATTACCCGGAAAGAAAAATTTCAATCCAAATTGAGCACAATAATGACAACATAATCTTTAGGCACAATGGGATTTACTTTACAGAAAGGGATATACGTGGTATCATCAATCAAATATCGTCAAAGGAAACCGAAGAGGGAGAGACCAGTACAAGAACAGGTAGATTTGGGACAGGTTTTTTAACTACGCATTTACTTTCCCGAGAGATTGATATTGAAGGAATATTGGAGACTGACAGTCTTGAAACTTATCAATTTAAATTTCCCCTAGATAGAAGAGGTAATTCAATGGCTCAGCTTATGCCTAAAGTCGAAAATGCTTGGACAGAATTTCAAAATTCAGTAAAACTTATCAATTCCGATTACAATGAGTTTGCCTTTAATACATCTTTCACCTATCATCTGAATACGGATGAGCAAAAAGAAATCGCCAAAGTAGGTGTAAATGAGTTTGTGAATTTGATACCTTATGTTCTCACTTTCATATCCAAAATTGATAAGGTTGAAATTATAAATAATCTCGAAAATGAAAAGTTAACCTTTACCAGTAAACAAAATATTGAATCACAAAACCTTCAGGTTATTGAGAAAATCTATAATGGACAAACTTCGATTATTCACATTTTAAAGTCATCCTCAAATAGAACGTCGATCGCAGCTGAAGTACTTAAAAAAGACGATGGATATTATTTTCAAAGCCTTGATAATGTTCCAAGTCTTTTTTGTGATTTTCCAATGATAGGAACTGAAGATTTCCATTTTCCTATGGTTGTGAATAGCTTTTATTTTAATCCACTTACCGAACGAGACGGAATATGGCTTAAAAAAGATGATGATAAGGAAGTTCAAGAAAACAGAGAGATACTTTTAGAAGCTTTGGAATTGTACAAGAACCTTATGGATACAATTTCTACCAAAACCTATTTTAACCTTTTTTATGTTTCAGATTCAAGAATGCCAAAAACCTTAGAAAAGTTTTTTGATAGGAACTGGTATGAAATAAATGTTCAAAAGCCAATAAGGGATATTCTTTGGGAATCTACCATTGTTGAAATAGAAAACTCAAAAGAGAAATTCCAGTTGAAAGATATTTGGTTTCCTGAGAAGAAATACAAGAATGAGATTCAAAAAAAACTCTGGAAATTTACTTATGACCTTTTCCCAAAATCAGTATGTAAGAAACAGCATATCGCATTCTGGGTCAATATAGGCTGGAATGATTGGCAAAAATTGGATTATGTGGGTTTAGTTAAGGATGTAGAAGAGCAAGAGTCTATTGATGGATTATCGAAAGCACTAGAAAAATCTGAAGAAGACACATTTCAATGGTTCAATGACTTTGGTAATTTTATTATGGAAATTGAAACAAACAATATTCTGTTTAATAAACACAAAGTGTTACCCAACTACAATGGAACTTTTTGTTTTAAAGAGGCTATTCATATTGACAAGATAAAAGACCCTAAACTTTTAGAAATTTTAGAATTATTGGGAGAAGATTGGAAGAATCTTCTACTTCACCCTAAAGTTGGCTTCGGGAAATACAAGGTAAAAAACCTAAAAAATATTGCAGATGAAATTTCAAATTTTCTAAAGCACTCTAAAAAGAATAATGAAGATGAAATTAAGGCAATAAGTTTACTTTCAGAATGGTTCGAGGCTAACACTAAAGATTCTAAAGAATATTTTTCACACTTTTATGGAAAACGGGCAGAGCTTTTTATGAATACAATTTCTGATAAGGAAAGTCTATACAAAGTAATGCGGAGCTCGACAGACCTTGAGCAATTATCAAATATGGCTGACGCAATAAATAAAGATCCAGATTTAATTAACAAATTCAATCAAGCTGAAGAATTTTCAAATTTATTGAATGAGTATAATGTAACGAATATAGAAGAATTAAAACTCGTTTTAGAGAACTCCAAAACTCATCATATAAAAGCAGAAATTACACAGGAAGATTTAGCAGGATTAGGTGTAACCTCAATGGATGAATTGGAAGAAGCTTTAAAGGATAGGGATTTAGCAGCCCTCTTTAACCACACTTCTAGACCAAATGCCAATATGTTTCTATATGCCCAACAATTGATAGAACGATCAAAACAAAATATCATTGAATATTTGATAAGTCACAAAGATTATGATTGTACAGATATTGACGAATTGGCAACTACGGTTTTAGGTGGCATCAAGAAAAATAACGTAGATGTTCATATTGTAATAAGACCATCGGATAGTGGACAAGTAATTGTTTTCTATTCTTCAGAGAAAGATACTTTAGATTATGCTAATGCCGAACTGTGGATTGATAACGGAAAGGAAAGGCCAAGACATTTAACATTGGGTACTATTCTGAAAACAACAGGTATAAATAAAATCCCTGTATAATTATGAATTGGATTGGAAATTTTAATAATATAGTTGGTCAACCAGAGAGCCAAACTTTGGAATATAAGGCTGTACTACCGCCTTCTAGAAATGTAGCACAAATATTATGTTCTTTTGCTAATACAGAAGGTGGATTTCTCATTTTAGGTGTTACCGACGATTTGAAAATTAGTGGTTTGAGTGAGGATTTTCACGCCAATACAATAACTCATAAAGCTTTGGATTTGTTAACCCCTAGGCCAAATATTGAATATCAATATGTAAACATTGAAAACAAAAAATTATATGCAATAAAAGTAGATAAATCTGATTCAATTGTCTCCGTTGAGGGGAAGGCATACATTCGTAAAGGAGATAGAACACAGCTTGTAGACCCTATCACAGTAAATTTTAATACGGGAGGGTACGAGAGAATAAAGCTAATTAATTCTCATTTAGAAGAGTTGAAGAAAAATGCTACCTATGCTAAAATTAGTTTTATTGAACATTATCAGAGTATTTTAAAAATTGTAGATGATTTAGGTGATATTTTATATCCTGAAAGTCCTGAAAATGCAACCACCAATCAAGAAGGTAAAATACTTAGCAGGATTTTGTTTTCTTCTGTTGTAGATAACTTTGAGACCTATCTTTCAGACTTATTATATGAAATATTTCTGGCATATCCTGAAACCTTGAAATCACAGCAAACCGTTACAATTGAAGAAGTTTTAAATTGATCTGATTTACAAGACTTTATAAAGTTTTGGGCAAAACAAAAAATAGGAAAACTTCAAAAAGGTAGTGTAAGAGGCTTTATAAAAGATACCAAACAGATTAGTGATTTGCAGGTTTTGGATAAAAAGGAACAAAATAAAATTGAAAATATTTTGCAAATTAGGCATTTATACGCCCACCGCAACGGTATAGTTGATGAGAAATTTCTTCAATTTTTTACAGGAGAATTTACAATTGGCACTGAACACCAAATGTCTATTAATAACATATTTGAAAAATTTGATTACTTGAGCGCAGTAGTTGATAGAATAGACATAAGTGCTATAAATAAATATAAATTATCTCAAAGTAATTAAAAAGAAAATCAATTATTTAAAAATATCTTCCAAAAAAATTACTCTACTTACAACTTTTCGGCTAGATAAACTTATTTATTCTTAAGCAATTCTTCCAAATAAGTCACTTTGTCTTGCTGAGCCTGAACTAAACGCTCGTACAGCTCTACTACCTTGTCGATTGGATTGAATGACGGCTGAATATTAATGGCATTTAGTGTAGAACTGTCGTTACTATTAAAAGTATTAGAGATTATATTAAGAACTGTTTCTTCAGAAAAATTCTGTATTCCCTCTTTGGTTACTCCTAAAACCTGCGCCACCCGTTCCAGTTTTTCGTCATCCACCGTTTCACTTTTCTCAAGGCTTGACACGCTTTGCTGACTGATGCCTAATTCTTCGGCAAGGGTTTCTTGCTTCATCCCGCGCAATTCTCTTATGCGGGCGATTTTGCGGCCTATATGATTGGGTTTGGTGGTGGTAGTCATCTGTATTATTTTTTGTTAGTACAATTAAGTTCAGTCTTTGGAAGCTGGTAAAATACAAGTTTATAAAAGTATTTCACAAGTCGCTTCGGTGGGGTATGTGTCATGTCCGATATACTTTTAAAGGATAACATAAACCTGAAACACTCAGAGCTAATCAAAAGTAAGGCTTTTCTTTTAAAAGTTTTAGCAAATGCAAATCAGCTTGAGTTAGGATAACCTTTTAACAGCTACCATATGAGTACGCCGCCAAACATCAGTCCAGAAATCCATAAAGCAATACCTATCATCCGCAGTTTAATCCGAGTACATACTGTTTATCTAATCGGGCAGCAGAACATAACAAAAGATTGCTTGTATTCCTCTTCTTTAAACAGAAGTAGAAAACCGAGTATCCGCTCCGTACTGACTATGCTTATCATAAGTCACGATCAGGTAGCTGACCCCAAAATTTTTATGAACGAGGTCTTCAACAAGACTCAGGAGCAGGTTACCCTCTACTCTATTCATTACACCCTCAACGAAGCCAATAATAGCATTAACTACGGCTCCAATTTCTTGAACCGTGTTCTAGAGGAGGGCGCATTGCTGTACAGCGAAGACAACCGGCTTAGACAGCTGGGCACGTACCTCTATCACCCTAATGTATTTCTCAGAATTCAAAAGCATTGGAATAAACGTTTGGAGCACGCTTGCTACTTTAAAGAAAAATCTACGATCTGCGAGGATAACCCGAGTAATCAGGGCAGATACCTACTCTTACAACAAGCCATTCAACAAGCCTGTTTAGGATTGATTTATGTCTTCTGGGAATATCAGCCCTCCTATTACTCCCTGCCCTTTCTCTTACACCTCTGTGAACAGTTTTCAGAAGCTCCAAAGATCATCTACCCTAAAAAAACCTTTCGGTCTCAACAGATGTATTCACGCCTTTGTCACGCGCAGTATAACCTAAACGAAAAGATACAGGAAGACCCATCTGAATCTGATTCCCTAAAAGCGGAACACCTAACTTATAAATTTATTCAGGCCGCTCGTAAAGAGGCTGATAAAAAACTTGAAGAGCTGAAAGAACTCCATAATCTAAAAGAAGAACAGTATGAAAAGTAGAAAGATCAATACTCAAAAATTTAGAAGTATATCTAAGATAGCCAATTACCCGCACGGCTTACAAAAGAAACAGGTTGGCCGACATACCTTCAGGACTGCAAACCTACTTTTTGACGATCATACCGCATACCTTTCAATGACAACTGCTTTACTTGAAGTATGCGTTCTTGCTTTAGACGGTCAGGGAAGTTTCCATTCGAAAGCACTCAGTAATGAGAATCTCGATACCAGTGTCAAACTGGTGTTAGAATTGGCTATCGAAATGATGCCTCACGATGATATGTTTAAATACCAGCAAATCATGGCTATTCTGGAAGAAGATGTGGAAGGTCACGGCTTTCCTAAAAAACTAAAGAAACTACTTAAATTGAATGCTGATGAAAAAAAAGAAAATATTTAAACGCTTGAAAAGGGTTGGCGAAGACCATCTGAGAAAACTGACGCCTCACCCCCATTTACGAAATCATCAACAAATTTGCTTCCCGGTTCAAAACCATCTGCATTTGATGTTCTTGATTGAAGACCTCATTAAAGTGAGCGTAATGGCACTAAACGGAATCGAACGAGGAGGTGATCGCCCTTTAAAAGAACCCGAACGCGGCATTTCAGAAGTTCTAAAACACGCGCTTGATCTTCTTCCGCTCGAAGAAGCAGAGTTTATTGATAAAATCACCGAAATTTTAAATCAGCAGGAAACCAAAGATTAATTCCAGACTTGAAAACACTTAAATCGCAAACTATGAAAACCAAGAAACTCATACAACAGCTACTCGATCTAAAAAAGAGGCATATTGAGTTGATTAATGACTCCCGAAACATAAACCACACTTGTGGCCTGGCTTCTGTAAGCTTCCCTTAAAACCGAACTGTTTAGAAGTGTAATAAT
>CESC01092142.1_pt1 | contig 79078 bp, 80 predicted proteins | sample 531131 | NCBI WGS metagenome assembly CESC01 (sample SAMEA2621295, study PRJEB7988) | marine metagenome | biome: marine biome (ENVO:00000447); feature: mesopelagic zone (ENVO:00000213); material: "saline water (ENVO:00002010), including plankton (ENVO:xxxxxxxx)" | depth 800 m
ATTATTACACTTCTAAACAGTTCGGTTTTAAGGGAAGCATACAACAGGATGTGACTTACTTATATCTAATTCGGAATTATAAAGCGGAATCTGAAAAATTGGATATTAAAAAATATGATTATCCTGATTACAATATTTGTGCATTTAAACAAAAATTTGAACATGGAATTGTTTACTCGGAAGAACAGTGTAGAGAAGCAGGTGGAATAATAACAAAACTGATTTTACCGAAAACCGACAAAGAAAGCTTAAACCAATGGGTTGAATTAATTTTTAAAAGTTCGCCAATGGACATAGAACACGGATGGAATTCAGAGAAAACCAAATTTGGTCCGACTGACGATGGTGTTGGATGCTACTTTGAAATTAAGGAAACTGAAAACAATACTGAAATTGAAATGTATTGCGGTTGTTAAATTGGATTTATGGTATTTACTAAAGAAACAAAGGACAACGAATTTTACGTGTATATGAATGGAAAGCTGATTTACAAAAGATGGTTAAAAACAGGTCAATCAAAAGTTTTTGACTTAATGGCTTATGACAAATACACAGAATATTCCTTAAATGATAATTAAAAATAACTATTTACAACACTAATAACCGTTACACAATTCTATAATATCTAACAAAGCCTATTCATTTAAATCTCAAGGACATCACCTAAAAACTTTAAACCCCTCATATGCAGCTTTTGTTGGATATCGCAGTCACTTCAACTACTTTTAAAACATAAACAGGTAGTTTTGAAGACCCACTGCCGTTACCTGCAAGCTGAAAAAAATGAGTGAAGTCAAGATTGATGTTTATCACAAAGAAGAGAAAGTGACAACTACTCTTTACGTTGAACAGTTATCTGAAAATAGATTTCGGATGATTGACAATGACTTTTGCAACCCTAAACTGACTTTGGGTACGGAATTTGAAACGAGAATTAACGAAGACCAAAAGCACGTGATAACAAAAATCACAAAGGAATCGGAATTTATTACTCGCAGATTTGGATTGACACCAAACCATAAAGAATCAGACTATCGAATGCTTGGGGAGGAATTGACAAAAAGAGGTGGGTTTTGGCAAGTTGACCTTGGGAGTATTGCCATTGTAAACATATCAAAAGATTTCGAATTTGACATCGACCAAGTCATCAAAGAATTAGATTTAAAACTGGTAGAAATAACCGAATGAAATACTTTAAACGAAATTGGAATGAAACCCGTGGAGACCAATATGACAGTTGGGGGAAATCAGTTTGGCTTTTCGAGACGGACAATAACGGAGAAGTTTTAAGACAAATTGAGATTTATGACAATGGAAAAGTCTTAAAATATGATAACCAAAATATTGAGGACGAATTTGGAATGCTTGCCGACCAAAATATTGATTTGACCGAATTTAATGAGTTTACAATAAAAAAAGAAGAGTTTGAAAATAAATGGAAATAAAAGCCAGCGTACAACAATGGCTACAATTTGACAGAATTGCGAAAAATTAAATTTAATAAAAAACTCATATTAGTACTGACATTTATTTGCGGAATGATATCCTGTAATTCTTATAAAAATCTTCCACAATGACAATCAAATATCTCATTCCATTCTGCATTCGAAAACGATACTTTGACTGTTAAAGTAAATGACAGTATACGCTTTAAAAATCATCGGATTGAAATGATTCCTGAATTGGGAATTTCTAAAAATGCATCAATCTATGTAAAAGGAAAAGAGTTTCGAGTTTCTGGAACTTTTAAAACGATCGAAATAATTGACAAAGAGTTAGGTTTAAAAATTAATAGGACTTTAAAGTTTGACACAATTTTAAAAGCCAAAAACGGACGATATATTGACATTGGAGCGAATAATGAAAAAACACTAATCGAACAGCGAAAAAAAATAAGAATAGTTGAATAAAAAACTAAGCACAACATTGGTAACCGTTGCACAAGCTCTTAATTTCTAATAAAACCTATTTATTTAAACCTCAAGGACATCACCTAAAAACTTTAAACCCTTCATATGCAGTTTTTGTTGGATATCGCAGTCACTTCAACTACTTTTAAAACATAAACAGGTAGTTTTGTAGATCTACTGCTGTTGACAGCAAGTGAAAATGACACACGTAATTCAAATATTTAAATCAGTCGAGAGAATTGAGAAGCTCGACTATTCGACCGAGTCTCGACAACTTCTTGACAAATGGGGAGACAGTTTTGTTTCAAAGACAGGCTACTTGACAGACAGTACTTTGCTTCTTCCAATTAACAAGGAACAAGAGCCTGATCTAAAAACTGCTGACCTTGTAATTATTCAAGACATTAACGGTTTTGACCCCTTCCTTGTCGAAAAGTCTTGGGACAAGACAAATTGGCCCAGTTGGTTTAAAAACAGCAGAAAAAACGATGTGCTATCTGCAAACCGACAGCTTATATGTTTCAACCGACTTTTAAGAAAAGGGACTTTTGAAATATTCAAAATAGAGAAAAATGAGTCTGGAACATTTGACCTTCATTTGAACTATTCAGCCAACGAATTTCATATTGGTATTCCAAAGCGAGACGACCACAAAATAGCAGAACTTAAACTTGGTAAGCCTATTAGATACAAAGTGAATGGAAAATCAGATTTTACTATGACTGGGAGAAAACAACGGACTTTTGTAGAATACGATTACATATTTGAATATTTAGGCCAGGCAGACAAAATGGAATTCAGGGATTTGAACAAAATCGGAAAAACTAAGTCGATACCAACTGATAACTACAAACTCGTTGACGAGAGAAAAATATTAAAATAATACACCAGCAGCCAACACGGGTAAGCGTCGCACAAGTCCATAACTTCTAGAAGTGCCTAATTTTTTCAACCGCTTTTAAGCGGTTTTCTTTTTTCTACCATATAGATTTAGACAGAATTCAGAACTCTTAAAACCGATTTATCGCTGTTTGTCAATCTGTTTTTCAGAAAAAAATAAAGCGCGCACTCCTGCTCCGCTTTTGGGTGGTCTTGAGGTTGTTAAATCCCAATATACCCAGAAGTAGGTATTGACACATATTGGACGCATACTTATATTCGAAATCTATTTTTTAAATTTTCCATTTATGAAACTATCAAAGACCCTATTAACACTAACAATCATAGTGTCTTGTGTGTCTATGATTCAGGCCCAAAAGATCGTACAGTTCAGTGAGTATAAAATCTATAAAAACGAATATGGCCACACAAAGATCAGGATTGAACCGCACACCAGAAACACCGATATAGGTGCAGATGCCTCTAAGTATCAAAAGAGTTCCAACGTCTATGGCGTTTTGATCTGCTATAGTATAAATGGCGAAAAAAAGGCTAAGCTTCTAGATATGACCTATAAACTAAAAAATAAAGGCTATTACGAATATGGTCTCTCTTACAGCAGTAATTCTAAAGTAGGATCAGTAAGCGTCACGTATTTTAATATGGTTGATGATCCGGAAAGTAAGTGGCCTAAAAAGGGGGATTGCTTTTAAATGGGTTGCGTAGCACAACTTGTAAGCAGACTGAAAGATCCCTATTTCAACAATTGCCTTATGGATCTTTACAAATTCAGCAGGTCTTTAGTAATTTAAGAGCATACCGTATACCCTCCTAAAAGTCATCGTAAAACTTATAACATAATTAGTAAGACCAATATTTAACTTGTATAAACATTATGCCTTTATGAAGATGTGACAAAAGCTTAAACACAGCTTTAAATAGTTGAACAAAGACAGTTTACAAGCTGATAATGAAAACTTTGTAAGTTAATTCACATCGTAATTAATTTAAATTCTCACACGTATTGCTTCATTTAAAATAACACTTATGATTAAAAACATACGCTTCCTTTTCATTCTAGTTTTTACGATACTATCAAATAATTTAAGAGCTCAAGACGATGATTTACAAACCATTTATTTTGATGGTTATTCTGACAGCTATGAAATAACAGCCGAAGCTGATATTTATAGCAAAGTTGGCAGTTTTCGGAGGGAAATGGAGAGTGGAGTTGGATGCTTAGAAATAACTTTGAAGGAATTTAGAATAACATCTATCTATGTAGATGGAACTTTTTATAGTGATAACGATACGTTTCCCGATATAGAGATGCCTGACGGTAGTTACGGAGGACTCTATAAAGGTTTTTCTATCCCTTTCTCAAATGATGGCGCACTCCCTAAAATAAAATTTGAAGTAAGAAATATCCCTGATAATGTTTTTAGCATAAGAACACCTTCAGAAGTTGGACCAAAAGGTAGTTGCGTTTTCTTTGATGTTCCTGGAAGTGTAGATGAAGGTGAAGAAAATTGGAAACACGCAGTTGTTGGAAATCACGAAATACTCAGTTTAGTAGGTGGTGAAGCAACAACACTTGCTTCAACGATTAGGAATTATTTAAAAATAAAAGACAATGCTTCTCGCTTAAAACAGAAGCAAGCAGAAAATAAAGAGGAAGAAAAAAATAGGAATGAGGAAGAAAATAAGAATGACGAATCTGTAAATGAGAGGTCTTCTATGAATCAAAGCGACCGTGAATACGCCCAAAGAAAATCACGCGAGCAAAGACAAAAAGACTTTATCAAACGTCAAAATGAGGAAATAGAAGCTAAAGAAAAAATATATAAAGAAAGTGTATTAGGAGCTACAGACCGTCTTGCCGGAGCTGTTAAAACCATGATGGATGAAAATGAAGCTGCGCGAAAGAAAAAAGCTGAAGAAGAATATCAAAGAAACTTAGCCCGTGAGAAAAGATTAGAGAATAATATGAATCAAGCGGCTGAAAAAATTTCTTCATTTTACTGTGCCATCAATAAATTGATAGGTAGCGTTTCAGATAGTAGTGAATGTTCCTATAACGAACGCAAGAATGTCTACGCCCCAGATGATGACAAAAAACATTCATTAGGCTATACTTTAAAAAATGCAGAAAATAGGAATGATGAGTTCCTATACGTAAGTTATCTCCATTTGAGGCCGCTTTCTGATAAGAACAATAATTATTCATTTAAGTATACCTATACGCAGCCTGCAAAAACACCAGTTGCCCAAATTAATAACCTAAGTGGTAATTCACTTGAAAAATACATTCAGCTCATCGAAAAAGCTACACAAGAAACCTTAACCAAGGTACGGAACCTTAATGGTTTACTGGGCAGTGATATTACATTACTATTATTTGAAAACAATAAAGAAAACCTAAACAAAACACTTGATCAAATTTCAGATTTATCCACGCTACCGATCACAACAACCAGCAACGATTATCTAGCAAATTGGGAATACTTAAATTTTGAAAAAGGTCTGGATCTGGTTGATCTTATTAAAAATGATCATTTGAACAAAGCAACTGACATAGTACTCAAAACCAAAGATAATGAGCTAGTTTTTCTAAATAATGGCAAGTTTATAGTCTTAAAGAACTATGAGCTTTTAAATGATTATTTAAATTTAGGAGATGGAGAGCTTGCACAAAATAAGCCGCTTCCTAAGATAAAAGGTGAGTACCTTGAGATTTCAGATTGGCAACGTATAGTAATGTTTCAATTTTTTAGACACAGGAATATCTACCTAAATATTGAAGGTACAAGTTATCCTGCAGTAACCAATTACGGCTATAAGCCTCAATCTCGAAAAAAAGTACCTCTCGCATTTTGGGACATGGGTGATGTGAGCGGCAGGGCCAATAACTTTCTGTATATCTATAAAAAAGCTGATGATCTTTACGGAGATCCTGAGAATCTAAATTTTTATTTCCCTATTGACGCAGATGCTTATCTCCATACCGGAAAATACAGACCTGCCATTGGTTTTGGGACCTACTCAACAGTTCAGAAAGATAATTACGCCCATATTGAGTTTAAATATATTGGAGGGATGGACTGGACCGCAGCTATAGAATTAAAAGGCCTAGAAAAGGTAGATAAGGTAAAAGGAAAATTAAGGCTGATTACAGATTCTAACTCAAACTCATGGAGTACGCGTCCATATAAAAGTAAGGAGCCGTACGATTTTGGGATAGGATACAAAGAAAAGAAAAAAGATAAAATTTTATCTGAAAGCGAGCCCACTAAATTTATAAAATACCGTATTAAAGATTGGGAATTGATCTATGTGTACGACGTTTTGAAACCTAGAGAAAACGGTGCGGTCAGCTGGCTGGCAATCTCCAATGGGTATAACACTTTTTTCCCGGACAGATTAAAAAGTAATGAGGCCTACAAAGCATACGATAATCAGAATGCATTTTTTGAATCGCATATCAATGGATATAAAGAAAAATTAAATCTGACTGATTTAGAAGATTTTAATCTGCTATACAACGACTTACTGAAAAAGAATAGTGAAATAGGCGGATATGAAAAAACTATAGGTTATAACCGCAAAAATATCATGAGAAATCTCGAAATTTTAAATAAGAGTCAAGACGAAATTACAAACCAAGATGAACCTAAAGAAAAGGAGGCTTGGGTTGCTCATGAAACAGCTGACTTTAAAATTGAGTTTCCTGACAGTTGGGAATTGAACACCAATACACCTGATGCAGCTACTTTTCACCTATATTCAAATAATTCTGCTATTCGTATGGAGATGGGTGAAAAACCTCAAACATTGACTTATGAAAACTTACTTGAAACAAATGGTATTCTTAACGGTCTTGAAAATTCAATTGAAGATTTTATTGTCCTAAAAAATGAAACAATCAAGAAGGATGATAAACAATACATTCAAGTGATTTGGAAAGGGAAAAAAGCAGGTCAAACCTTAGAAACTGAAATGCGATTCTATTTGACAAACGATAAGATCTTTGCTATAACGCAAATTTCGTGGGAAAATAAAACTGCTGCCGATCAAAATACAATTAACAATGTGCTTGATAGCTTTGAATTTTGATTTCAAAGTTGGTAATGTTTTTTAGAGAAAGCAGCGTATTTGGTGATTAAAGTTAAGTTTAATGGAACTGAGTAGTAAATTGATTGATTTTCAAATCTTTTGCATTAGCTCTGATTCATAAAGAATATCACTATTCTTTCCCTAAAGCTCGTTAGAACTAGTTAGCTTTCTTAATCCAGCATAACATTTAATTTAAATAATTACTTTAAAGACCAGAGAGCAATGCCACTTAATATAGTACACACTTGCTAAAATGAAACATCAAAGTTTGTTGGTATTTGACAGTTTAGTATCTTAAAAAGCACCATCCATACTCCTAGAAACTCATGAAACAAGGCTTAACGATTCTTACTGCTATTAGTGTTTTGATATTTGGCCTAAAAAGCTTTGGGCAATCAAGTTGGGAGGTTCAGCAAAAAATCACGTTGGACAGATACACCAGTTACCAAGGCACTATCGAAAACGGGAGAAAGTTTCAGTTATACCTCGTTCCTTCTTCTCAGGCGTGTCCCAAGGAACAAGGACCATCAAGAAGAATCAGGGTTGAGGGTTGGTATCGCATCGATAACGGTTTAAAAACACCACTTATAGGTTTTAGTAGCGACGAAATCTGTAACAACTCCTTAACCTTGTTTGTTCCACAAAAGCGAAGCGAAGCTTTTGTAGATGAGCATTGTAAACCCCTAAATACAAAAGAACGCTTTGAACAACTTCCTCGTGAACGCCCCGGTATATTGGTATGGAACAAGGCTAATGGTCAAAAACAAAAAATAAAGCTGCAGCAAGTACATCCATTTAGCTGGAACACACAAGCCCAGATAGCAATACACGCAAACGGACTATTGCTTAAAACCGTTGACCTGAGTGCGCTATCAAAAAACACGTTTATCGAACAAGTTGAAATAATTGGTAAAAAACACATCAACAATAAATTCCATGTATTACTAAAATATGCGCATCGATCCAAACCCGGTTCCTATGGCCGAGGAATGTGTGCTAATGGTATAGAAGAATTTATTGCACACCTGGTCATCAATCAGGATTGTGAAGTTGCTCTTTTTGAACAAGAGCGGTTAAACAGTTGTCTTTTACAACTTGATGGGAATACTGTAAATTACGATCCTAAGCATCCCGAACTTGGGATAGCAACCAACACAAGGGCGCATTAATTTTGGTAGTTCAGCCCTGAATTATGTTTCGTACGCTAAGCCAAGCTTTTAATTGAGCAATATGTAATAGCTTTATAGTTAAAAGAATACACCTAATCCTAGAATAGAACGTCATCAAAAAGAACGAAATTATACTACAACCCCTTCGACTCGAAGCCGGGTGGCAAGTCGACTACAATCAATGGTATGAAGTAGACCCTATTGAAGGTTTTGAAAGCTATTTTGAAGGCTCTAGTTTGCTCATCCTTAAAAATCCAGACCGATTAAAATTCATTGACGTCGAATGGCGACCGGAAAGGGATTTGAGTGGAAGCTTTCATCTTACGGTTTTAAACTATTTAGAAGATTACGACAACCGCCTTAACACGTTTGAGGTCAATCCCGATTGGGATAATCCAATTCTGGAGATTTCTATACACTCAAGGTTAGCTTTGGTAAACCAATTAGAAGAATTAATGCGTATTTTACCTCCGTACGAAGACCCAAGAATGACACTTCAACGGGGCGTCGTTGATGATACTTCGGAGTCCTACAGACTGGAGCTCATTACCAACGGAATCTCGACAGAACTCGTTGGCAAGATCATTGAAAACGGAAGTGCTCAAATTCAGAATCACTGTTTAGATCATCCTGAGATCACCAGAGATCTTATCAAACAATTTGCTGAAAATGGGATTACCAAAAAGGTCAAGAACAAAGCCAATACAAAACTAAAAAGCAAACGGTGGCGGTAGTCAAAACAAAATGCTTATTGAGTTCAAATTACATGTAATTCAATTACTTTTAAAGTATTAAAGAGGTGGTTTTCGCTGGCACCAATTTGAGAAATGACAAAATACATTAAAATATTTGTTCTGTTTTTAACTCTATCTGCTTGCGGACAAAATACGAATGGAATGAAAACACCTGAAAATGCAAATGAGAAATTTGCAGAATTTATCGCAAAGAAAAAGTTCATAGCTAAAAATCATTATGCTGGTATCGCTGACGAAAAAATGCGACCGATTTTTACAGAGAAAGTTAATCGTGCTGCTGCTGACTTTAAAAATGTAGCGGAATCTGAAAATCCGACTGAGAAAAAATATCAAGAGAAAATTAAAATTGGACTTTCAAGGTTTGCCGAGGTTTATATGGAATTGGACACTGAAGACCGAGAAAGAGTATGTACTTACTTTGAGGAATTAATGGACATTGTAGGTTTAGAAAGTTCAAATGGACAACTAAATAGATTTATGTATGGTTTTGACCCAAACGAAATGACAAATAAAAATTAAAAAACCTATGCACAGCTCCATATAAACACCTGATCATTCATCTTCGTTACCTCAAAGACTTTAGGTTGGATATCGCCCTGCTTCAACTAGTTTAAAATGCAAAGAGGTAGTTTTGAGCATTACTACCGTTTCAATACTTCAAAATGCTAAAAACATCAAACAAAAGAAGTTGTACCTTAGCCGTAACCTGAACGCGCAGCGCATTTCATGAACAACCTCTTCCATATTTTCAAAGTTGATGCCCAAGAAGCACAACGCATTGCTCAACTGCCTAATGCTCCGCATAATCACGATTTTGAGGAGTTATTGATCGGTATTGAAGGTCAACTGGAGCATTTTATAGATTTTGAAAATGTGACCATCAACGCACCTTTTGTAAGTTTTGTGACCAAAAATAAAACGCATCGCGTGCTCCCAAAAGCGGTTGACGGCAAGTGTAGTATATGGGGCATTCGCTTTAAAAGTGAGTTTATCCCCGAAACTGCATTTCAGTTGTATGCCTTGTATCACAATCACGCCAATCTTGAGGTAGCAAATGCGCATACGTTTAAACGCTTGATCACCCTCATCACTATGATATATGAAGAGTATCAACAAGAGTACATTGATTATGCATTGATCAGGCAGCTGCTAAGTGTTTTATTGACGATGATCGAACGGGAGCGCAAGCAAAGTGAACCGGAAACCGCTTCTCAAAAAAACCAACAGATCGCCTTTGGTAACTTTCTACAAATCTTAGAAAAACACTACAAACAACCCCACGGCGTTGAATTTTATGCCGAAAAACTCTTTATGTCCTCCCGCAACCTCAATCTCATTTGCCACGCTATATTAGAACAAAGTGTCTCTGAGATCATTGAGACCCGAAAGCTCACCGAGGCTAAAAACCTTTTGATCACAACCGATCAAACTATCTCTGAGATCGCCTACCAGTTGGGCTATAAGGAAGGCTCCTACTTCTCCAAAGTCTTTAAGAAAAAGTCGGGACAGTCTCCCGGGGAATTCCGCGAGGAGATGAGAAACACGCTTATTTCCTAAAATTACCCAACAGCTTCCGAATAGTATAAAAGTCGGAGCACTATCGCTTCTCATCTTTGTAGTCGTAATTAAAAACACTATAAAAATGAAACGTTTAAACTTGATTGTCACAGCAATCTTTCTTTTTGGAGCATGGCTTTCAAATGCTCAGACACAACCCGAAATCTGGAAAAATGATCCGCCGCATTCACAGCTGTATTTTACGGTTACACACTTAGGATTTAACAAGATCAGCGGAACTTTTGATGATACTGTAATCGAAGTAACCGCTACTGAAGCAGATTTTAGCGATGCGCGTTTTGAAGTAACAGCACAGACCAATTCTATAAATACGTTAGTTGAAGCTCGAAACAACCACCTGAAAAGTGCCGACTTTTTTGATGTTGAAACCTATCCTACGTTGACCTTTACCAGCACCAACCTCAAGAAAAAAGGAAAAAATAAATACAAACTTACTGGTGATCTTACGATGCACGGGGTGACTAAACCGGTAACGCTAGATTTGGTTTACCAAGGTGAGACCGTAAACCCAATGAGTTCAAAACAAACCATTGCCTTTAAAGCGACAGGAACTTTAAAACGTTCAGATTACGCCATAGGCGGAAGTTTTCCTGAAGCGATCATTAGCGATGAAGTACACATAGAATTTAATGGCGAATTTGTGCAGTAAGCCGGGTTCATTTCTATATCACTTCTTTAATGTAAATCTATGAAAACACTACATAATCTAGTCGCTCTACTCGTATCAGGAATCTTCCTGGTAAGTTGTTCCGACACAAAGTCTGAAGCCTTAGAAGCTAAAATAGCCTCACTCGAGACCGAATTGCAAGCCTATAAAGCTGCTGAAAGTCTTACGCAAGAACGTCTTATAGCTTTTGATACCCTGGATTTTGAGTTTTATACCAATCAAAAGTGGGAGGGTTTTAGTCAAAGTCATACCGATGATATTGTGGTTTATAATGCCGACGGAAGCATTTCTAAAGGCTTATACTCTAACCATATCGACGATCTAAAACCTATGTTTGTTTTTGCTCCAGATACCAAAATAAAAACACATCCTGTAAAATTTGGTACCGGCGATTGGACCGCTGTGATCGGCGAGTTAGAAGGAACATTTACAGAACCCATGCCCATAGGTGCTGGTAAAAGCATTCCGCCTACCGGTAAAAAATTCAAACTCAAAATGGCCACGATTGGCCATTGGGACGGCACCAAAATGACCGAAGAATATTTGTTCTACGACAACTTATCCTTTATGAAGCAAATTGGCCTTGCAGAATAAGTCGGTTTCAATATCCTCAATATTATACCTCATAAAAGCGGACAGGCGAGTTGCCTGTCTGCTTTTATTTTTCAGAAGCAGGAAACTACCTCAAAACGATCATCAGATGCTTCGGTATAGGCAAAGCCATAGAAAATACTATCTTTAGTACTGTAAATGAATTCCATACGAGCGTTTTACCTCGTAAAGACGTGCACTACGCCTATGATCACTATCTTTAGAAAAATCAGACAACAACTCGTATCTCAAAATAAATTCAGCAGGTATTTGATCTATGCGATCGGCGAAATCATACTCGTGGTTATTGGCATCCTGATCGCCTTGAAAATAGATAACTGGAACGAACGCATCCAACAGGATAAAGAAGAACTGAAAATCCTGAAGAGCTTACACAAGGCGATCACCATTAATATTGACGAATTCCATACGACCTTTGATGCGCAGATCAACAGAAACGGAAGCCTGCAACAAGCCATCTTTACCGAAATTTCAAACCTGCCGCTTCCGCATCTTGATTCGTTGATCACTACCAATGTTAAAAACCACACCTTCGATCCTTCGACTGGTATTTACAATGCGATGATCAATTCGGGTAAGATCCAGTTGATCTCTAACGATTCGCTCAAAAACAAACTCTCCAAACTTGATGACCGGGTAAAAGACTATCAGGAAAGTGAAGATGAGATCACCGCCTATACCAAAGCGCATTTGGAGACGTATTTTATAGACCACTACACCATCGATCCCGAAGTTTTAGCCCGGCTTAGAGCACGCACGGAAGAAGAGAAAAAGGCCGACAGCCTTGCTTACGTTCAGGTTTTCAGTGCTCAGGAAGTCAAGAATATGTACATCTTATTGCTGAATAAAATGAGCGAAGTCATCACCAAAGGAGAAGATCTGGAAGCTGAGTATACAAGTTTAGCCCAAGCCTTAAAAAAAGAAATAGCATTGAAGGATTGATGAAAACTTTGGCTTTCTGGTGATTCTTTCAAATGACAAAATTGAAGGTTTTGCTAAAAAATAATTCCGAACGATTTTCAACAAGCAATAAGGCTATAAATTATTCGGCATCAAATCGTTTCGTTTAATTGCTCTTACTACAGTATTTTCATTCTAAGATCGTGGCACGATTTTTTCGCTCTGAATTACAATCAAAAAACGAAAAAAACCAGTTAGATGTTTAAAAAACTACACCTTAGCCTTCTCCTTTTTAGTCTTACCCTACTTGTCGCCTCTTGTGAACGCGATGATGAGATGCTTCAGCAACCTGATTTCAGTATCAAGCCGTCGCTTAATTTTAAAATTGAAAGCAGCTACGCCAACGGCTGGATCAAAAATGCCCGCTATCAAAGTCTAGACGCTACTCCTACTGAAGTTTTTGAATATTACGAGAACGGGTACATCAAATCGGCTCAGGTGTTCGCCAGCTATCCCAATCAACATATGTATATGGAAGTTAGCCGTAGTGAAGACAATTTGCCCTTGTGGTCAAAATACTACCGCCCTGATGGTTCGTTATGGTTTAAAACCGAATATGAAGACGGACTGCCCAAACAAAAAACCATCATAGATGCTTCGGCCACTACTGTTTATGAATACGCGAACGGCGAACTTCAGCAGATCACACGCACTGACGAAGTGGCAAACAGCAGTAGTACAACGACGTTCGATAGGGAAGCCAACACAAGACAGCTTAAGGTTGTTCAAAATGACGAAATTGTTCTGGATCAAGAGTACCCCTACCACGAGGCTATGGGAGCCGGGATAGATACCAAAACACATACGCCGCTGGGAAATCCTTTTAGTGGTGCAGAGACCTCGTATCTGCCGCTTAATCAAAGTTTTTCACAAAGTGTCACTTGGGAGCGTGATGCAGACCCGATAAGTATGATGTTTCCGTATCGCTTGTTTGATGCGTTTTACAATCCAGGCAACTATTTTGCAACACAGTTTAGCGTTGCTACCCAATTGTATCAGTCGGTTATCGAGCAATATCCAGTTACCGAAAATGGAGTCCTGCTTGGTGGTGGTAAATATGAAGCGGGTATCGATAGATTAGCAAATTCTTTTGAGATTCGCGATTCTCTGGCTCAAGTTCGTGACAACGATCCTGAACGTTACAAGCTTCAATACGGAAATGAGTATCTGCATAAAATAGGCTACGGAATGTATTTCTTTATTATTGGTGCCCTGCGCAACCTACCTACAGACGAGGCTGCCCAACGTGCGATCAAAGCAGCAGCACAGAAAAAACTCAACAGTGTCACGCAAGAAGGCATTAGCCTCACTGCTGAAGAAGAAGAGCTCTTGGCAAAAGTGTGGTTTGAAGTGAAGTTTTTTTCTACACTTAAATCCCACACCAGTGGTGTTGTGATCGAGAGTGTAAACGATTATGAGCAAGCCTTGCAGGAGATCAATGATGCAGAACCTGCAGTCATCCAATTGGAGTATCGCAGCATAAACGATTTGTAAACGCAAAAGCCGATAGCTTTCTTGGTTACAACAAACTCCGTAATTAGCTGAAGCAAAAAGTAGTATCTTCAGTCATCTTAAATCTTTAAAGATGAATCTCAGGATACTTTTAATAAGCTTTTGCTTCAGCTTGCATGCAATAAGTCAAAGCCTGCCGCAAAAGGTAAAGGAAACCGACTTTAGCATTGGAAAAACCATAAGCATCCACTCTAGTGTTTTAAAAGAAGAACGGGTGCTTAACGTGTATCTTCCGCAGGATTATTCTGCTGATGGCTCAAAGACTTATCCGGTAATCTATTTACTCGACGGTTCTAAAGACGAAGACTTTATACATATAGCCGGGATCGTTCAGTTTGGTTCGTTCTCTTGGATCAATATGCTTCCGGAAACGATTGTCGTGGGCATCGCCAATGTAGACCGAAAACGAGATTTCACCTACCCTTCTCAAAATACCCTAGATCAAGAGGAATTTCCCACTTCGGGCAAATCGGCACATTTTATTCAATTTTAAGAGGAAGAATTACAGCCCTTTATTGCGGCCAATTTTAAAACTTCAAAAGAAAAAACGCTAATTGGTCAATCCTTAGGCGGACTTCTAGCCACAGAGATCCTCTTTAAGAAACCAGCGCTTTTTGATAAGTATATTATCGTGAGTCCGAGTTTATGGTGGGATGATGAGAAGCTTTTGAATGTGGCAACGCCTTCTTTTACTTCTTCAAAATCCATTTATATCGTCGGTGGTAAAGAAGGCGAAGTGATGGAACGTACGGCAAAAGCGCTGTACACCAAATTGAAGCAACAAAAAGATAAAAAGACCCACCTCTTCTATGAATTCCTCGCAGATAAAGATCACGGTGACGCTTTGCATATTGCGGTATATCACGCTTTTGAAAAGATCTTTGAACTTAAAAAAGAGAATTAGTTGAGTTGAATAAAAGCACCAACACCAAACAAATATCCCCATTTCGCTTAAAACCCTATATTTGAGATAGCTATACAGATTCATCAAACTAAGGAAACCGTACCGTTGATATGAAGTTTTTCAGAAAGATCAGACTGAATTTACTTGCTAAGCAAAAGTTTTCAAAATACCTCATCTATGCACTTGGTGAGATCGTTCTGGTGGTGATCGGGATTTTGATCGCTCTGGCTATTGACAACAGCAATCAAAACCGGATCAACAACGACAATGAACAAACCTACCTCCTGGGTTTAGAGCAAGAATTTAAAATGAGTAAGGCTAAATTAACCGAATTGATCGCGGTAAATCAAACCAACTATTTGGGCTCTAAACAAATACTCACCTATATCCTCAATACACAAAGCGCGCCTACAGAAGGTGAATTCTCTCGCTTATTGTACAATACGTTTTCTAAAGATATCAGGTTTAACCCTAATAATTCGCTCTTACAGGAAATGATCAATTCTGGCAATCTTAAAAACCTATCAGATCCTGAATTGCGAAAAAAGCTTACCAACTGGATTGCGACTCTAGAGGATATTTCAAGGCAAGAAAATGACCTCAGCGTTCAACGCGAGAAAGTATTGGATATGTTTAGAACCCATGATACCAGCTTACGTACTATTTTTGAGCAAACCGGCGTTAACGACATCCTTGAATTGCCAAAGAGCGCGACGAGCCTCAGCAACCTGCACTTATTAGAATCAACAACATTTGAAAATAACATTCTGATGTTTATGCTTACCAGTTACTCTACAGAACAGGCACATTACCTACCGTTGCTTGACGATCTGGATACGATTCTAAATGCTATTCAAAAGCGAATTAAAACTTAACATTACTTCAAACAGCTGATTTTTCATTTTGTATCTAACGTCAGTTATTATTAACGTTGGCATTCTCGCAAACTCCCTCAGAGTAAGCCTGTTTGCCGACAAAAGTAGGCCCATGAGGCATTGGTTGAAAACGACTTTTCGATTTCGAGGCATCCCGATAGTTATCGGGACGGAATATTAAATCCTTTGGCGGTGCCAATAAACTTCCAAATCCGGCAGGTCAGCTGAGCGGTTCTTGTTATATTCGGCGCCATACGTAAACTACCTCGTTCCAAGATCGTGAGGTAGGCGTTAGAAAAACATCAACTGCGAGGCACATTTCGGGATTTAAACCCTGTGTTGCCCATAAAACAAGCTAATGGCTAAAGAAGGATATGTGGTCGTGCAAGGCGCCCGCCAGAATAATCTCAAGAATGTTTCTGTTGAAATTCCGCGGGATGCACTCGTGGTGTTTACCGGTATTTCGGGCTCCGGAAAATCATCCTTAGCCTTTGGTACCCTATACGCTGAAGCACAACGCCGGTATTTAGAATCGGTTTCGCCCTACGCGCGCAGGTTATTCAACCAAATGCCCATTCCTGAAGTAGATGCTATTGATGGACTACCGCCGGCGGTAGCGTTACAGCAGCAGCGCAGCTCGGGTTCTACACGCTCTACAGTAGGTTCGGTGACTACGCTTTCTAACTTGCTGCGTATGTTATATTCCCGCGCAGGAAACTATCCGGAAGGTCAAGAACTTTTATATGCCGACGCCTTCTCAACCAACACGCCAGAAGGAGCCTGCCCGGAATGTCATGGTCTGGGAAAAGTGTATTCCGTAACCGAAAAAAGCCTCGTTACTGATGACAGCTTAACCATTAGAGAACGGGCCATTGCCGCCTGGCCCAAAGCCTGGCAAGGCAAAAACCTGAGGGACATTCTGGTCACTTTGGGGTATGATGTAGATATCCCGTGGAAGGAACTTCCGCAGGAAGAAAAAGACTGGATTCTTTTTACTGAAGAAACCCCTACCGTACCGGTTTTCCGTGATCGCAGTCCGCAGGAAGTGCAGCAAGCGCTAAAGAACAACGAGCAACCCAGCTATAAAGGCACTTACACCAGCGCAAAAAATTACATTCTACACACCTATGCCAATTCGCCCAGCGCATCGATGAAAAAGCGCGTGTCTGAATATATGGTGGGCAGCACCTGCCCGACGTGTAACGGTAAACGCCTGCGCCCCGAATCACTTTCAGTAACTTTTGCAGGTTATGATATTGCCGAGATCGCTCAGCTTCCGCTGAAACAATTGAATGCTATTTTTAAACCCTACAGCGAAGGTTCGGCTTCAGCATTAAAAAAACTGGCAAAAACCAATCAGGAAAAAGTTTTAGTCACTCAACGCATCGCCGAAGATTTTGTTAGTCGTATTGAAGTACTGCTCGATCTGGGGTTAGGCTATTTAGCACTCGACCGAAATACCCCAACGCTTTCTCCCGGAGAGCATCAACGCCTGCGACTTGCTACACAGGTACGAAGTAATTTATTTGGTGTCGTCTATGTTTTAGATGAACCTTCGGCAGGGTTGCATCCGGCAGATACGGCTGCTTTATTACGCACCTTAGCAATGCTGAAAAATGGCGGAAATTCGATTTTTGTGGTAGAACACGAACTCGATGTGGTACGCCAAGCCGACTGGATCGTTGATGTAGGTCCGGATGCCGGAGAAGGTGGCGGCAGGATTTTGTACAGTGGCCCACCGGAAGGTTTAAAAGACTGCGCTGCTTCAAAAACAAGAGCGCATTTGTTTAATGAAAATCCTTTTCAGCAAACTTCACGTAAAAAACCTCAACATTGGCTCAAACTTGAAGGTGTCACGCGCAACAACCTCAACCAGCTCGATGCAGCTTTTCCCATTGGGGCGCTGACCTCAGTTACCGGAGTTTCCGGTTCAGGGAAAAGTAGCTTGGTTAGTCAGGCGCTGGTGGAGTTAATGAAGATGCACTTAGGAAACCCGACTTCTGAAGAAAACGAGGAGTCGGAAGAACTCTTGCAACAGGAAACGGAACAGCCTCTTTCAGGAAGTATTGCCGCAGAAAGCGAGCATCTCAAACGTATGGTGCTCGTAAATCAAAAACCCATAGGTAGAACGCCGCGTTCTAATCTTGCGACGTACACCGGGCTTTTTGATACCGTACGCAAGCTTTTTGCTAAAACCGACCTGGCAAAATCGAGAAAATACAAAGCCGGACGCTTTTCGTTTAATGTTGGTAAAGGCCGTTGCCCCAATTGTGAAGGAGAAGGTGCGGTAATGGTAGAATTGTTGTTTTTACCCAGCGTCTATGCACCGTGCCCCGTATGTGATGGCACACGCTACAATGCCGAAACTTTAGAAGTTACCTATAACGATAAAAACATTGCTGAAGTACTGAACATGACCGTAACCGAGGCAACCGATTTCTTTAAGGCTGAAGCTCGGGTGCATCAACCGCTTCAATTGCTAGAAGATGTAGGTTTAGGCTATTTACGTTTGGGACAACCCGCTACCGAACTTTCAGGCGGAGAAGCACAACGTATCAAGTTGGCTAAAGAACTCCAACGTCAAAACAACGGTAAAACGTTGTACGTGCTTGACGAACCTACAACCGGACTTCACCCTACCGATGTTGAAAAATTGCAATTGCAACTCAATCATTTGGTTGAAGCAGGAAACACTGTTGTTCTTGTTGAGCACGATATGCAGGTGATCGCAGCAAGCGATTGGGTAATCGATATGGGACCCGGCGCAGGAGATGAAGGAGGTACTATTGTCATTGCCGGCACTCCCGAAGAAATTGCTGTAAGCAAGACAAGCAAGACAGCATCCTATCTGCAAGAGGTTTTAAGAGGATAATGCACTACGGTCTTTATATTTTCTAAGTATCTTTAGTTGAAGAATTTTAAATCCAACTAAAGACCGCTTTATGAAAGACATCAGCGTTGTTTTTTTACTCTTGGCTCTAATTGCTGAGATTATCGGAACCATAGGTGGTTTTGGATCTTCGGTGTTTTTTGTGCCTATTGGTAATTTTTACTTTGATTTTTATTCGGTGTTAGGGCTTACCGCAGTCTTTCACCTATCAAGCAATTTGAGTAAGATCTTTCTCTTTAAAAAAGGCGTAGATAAAAAACTGGTGCTTCGGTTGGGTATTCCTTCGGTACTCTTTGTGATCATTGGTGGCTACTTATCAAAGCTGCTTCAAGTACATTTTCTTGAAATTATTCTGGGTATTTTTCTCGTAGGTTTTAGTTTGCTCTTTCTGATCAAAAGTGAAATCGTTTTTAAACCCAGCGCGCGAAATGCAATAGTTGGTGGCTCACTCTCAGGATTTTCTGCCGGACTTCTAGGAACCGGAGGTGCCATACGCGGCTTGACCATGGCTGCTTTCAATCTGGAAAAAAGTGCTTTTATAGCGACCTCAGCCTTGATTGATTTTGCCATTGATTTCTCCCGAACTATTGTGTATTACAACAACGGCTACATTCACAAAGAAGAACTGAAGTATGTTCCGTTCCTGTTTGTAATCGGTTTGCTTGGCACGTGGATCGGAAAGAAAATACTGGTCTACATTCCGCAGAAAAACTTCAGAAAGCTTTCACTCTCTTTTATTTTGTTGATAGGAATTGTCACGATCGTGCAACTCTTTATTACCGACTAAATTTTAGTGTATAAATAAGGATTTCTGCCCGGGGTATCCTTTTTCAATTTGGGTAAGCGCTTAAAGAGTCCCGATGCCAACATCTTTTTCTGAAAGCGGCTTCGGTCTATATTTTCTTCCAAGATATGTTGATGCAATTGATGCAATTGCGGCATCGTAAACTTTTCCGGCAGGAGATTATAACTTAAATGCTCTAAGCCCACTTCTTCTTTTAAAGTTTGTCTTGCTTTGTGCAGAATGGCCTCGTGATCCATCGTGATCTTAGGCAATTTGTCAAACGCAAACCACCCAAATTCCTCATCAAAATCTTGAATAGCCGGCTGGGTTTCTTCGTAATTCACTAGTGAATAGTACGTGAGCGTTACAAAGCGTTTATTGATCCAATAGTCTGGATTCCACTTAACCTGACCTCTTTCAAAATGAGCTTTCCAAACATCGCCAAAGGCTCTAGAGCCGTCTCCAAAAACCGATAAAAACCGCAAATAAGGATCTGTGAGTCCGGTTCTGCTTCTCAACACGCGTTCAACAGCTGTATCTACACTTTCTTCCATTCCTATAAATCCGCCAGGAAGCATCCATTCATCAGCAATGCGCAACAATAAACACTTTAGTTTATCCTCGTGATATGCGATGATCACTAAGTCTGTAGAAAGGTGTGGGATGAAGTGCTTATGCCCTTCACTGAGAAATTGCTCGTAATTCATAATTCAAAAATAATAATTTGTGACTATTTGACACAATTATTATTTTTCTATATTTGTGGCGTATCGACACAAATAATCGTATTATGAAAAAAATTTTACGCATCACCTTAAAAGCGCTCGGCATACTTGTAGCTATCGCACTGATCGTCGGCGTGATAGGCTACCTTTATGTAAGCAACACCTTCTTAAGTTTTGAAGATGATTATGCCGAAAATAAAAACCTAAAAGAGCTTACCCTTGCCGATAACACCTTCATCGATCGCAATGGAAATGGCGCTTTAGACGTTTATGAAGACGATCGCAATCCTATCGAAATGCGCGTCGCAGATGTTTTAAAGCAAATGACTATTGAAGAAAAAATTCATTTACTCAAAGGTTCAGGGCTTGCTTCAGCAATGGGAATTCGTGATGACGGTATTCCCGGTGTTGTGGGTACGATAGTGGCTACACCCCGTTTGGGACTTCCCGAGGTTAATCTTTCAGACGGCCCTGCCGGACTGCGTATTGAACCCATACGTGAGGGGATTGACCGCACGTTTTATTGTACTGCATTCCCCATTGCAACCTTGCTCGCTTCTACCTGGAACACCGATCTAGTGACCGAAGTTGGCGATGCGATGGGTAATGAAGCTTTAGAATATGGAATTGATGTGATTCTAGGCCCGGGTGCCAACATACACCGTCATCCTTTTTGCGGGCGTAATTTTGAATATTATTCTGAAGATCCTGTGGTTACCGGAAAAATAGGAGCCGCTATGGTAAACGGTATCGAAGCCAATGGCGTGGGAACTTCGGTTAAGCACTTTGTTGCTAACAATCAGGAAACCAATCGTAATTATAACGACACACGCGTTTCTGACCGTGCGATGCGCGAGATCTACCTTAAAGGTTTTGAGATCATTGTAAAAGATGCCCAACCGTGGACGATTATGTCCTCGTACAATAAAGTGAACGGCACCTATACTTCAGAAAGTAAAGATTTACTCACCGATATTCTAAGAGACGAATGGGATTTTGAAGGACTTGTAATGTCTGACTGGTTTGGTGGAAACGATGCTGTAGCGATGGTTAATGCAGGAAATGATCTTTTAGAGCCGGGAACCAAAAAACAATGGGATGCGCTAGAAGAAGGCTATGAAGATGGAAGCATAACCGAAGAAGCTATCGACACAGCGGTATCTCGCATTTTAACCTTGGTTTTCAAATCTCAGAAAATGCAAGGCTATGCGTATAGCGAAAAACCAGACCTTAAAGCACATGCAGCGATCACGCGCAAATCGGCTTCAGAAGGTATGGTTTTGCTTAAAAATGAAGCCACTTTGCCCCTAGCCCAAAATTTGAATGTTGCCTTAATCGGGGTTACTTCTTATGATTTTATCGCCGGCGGTACCGGATCTGGAGATGTGAATGAAGCCTACACGGTTTCTCTGGAAGAAGGACTGCAAAACAATGGCTACACGATTAATAAAGTTGCCAAGAAAACTTATGAAGATCACAAAGCGGCTAATGAAGAAGCCTTTAAAAAGCCCGAAGGTATGAATGCCATGTTTTCGCCTTTCACCCCTCCTCAAATTGAATACACAGATGCATTGATGCAAGATATTGTAAACTCTAGCGACGTGGCTGTCGTGACCATTGGCCGTAATAGTGGTGAAGGTGGTGATCGTGTTGTTAAAGACGACTGGTTACTTTCACAGCTTGAACAAGAAATGCTCAACAAAACAACCGAAGCCTTTCACAAAGCGGGTAAAAAAGTTGTAGTGGTGCTCAACATTGGCGGTGTTATTGAAACGGCTTCTTGGAAAGCACAACCAGATGCTATTCTTCTTGCTTGGCAAGGTGGTCAGGAAGGCGGGAATGCTGTAGCTGACATTCTAGACGGAAAAGTGAATCCTAGTGGAAAACTTACGATGACTTTTCCTGTAAATATTGAAGATCACGCGAGTCACGCCAACTTTCCATTAGATGGAAAACCGATGCAAATGACCGATATGCTTTGGGGAAAAGCTGAAAAACCAGAGGATGAGCAAGAAAAAGATGTAGATTTTACTACGTATGAAGAAGGAATTTATGTTGGCTACAGACACTTTGATACCCAAAAGCTTGACGTTTCTTACCCGTTCGGTTTTGGGTTGTCTTATACTGATTTCGCAGTAAGCGAGGTCACCTCAAGCCTTGAAAATAATGTGATCAACGTTACTGCGACAATTCAAAATATAGGAGCCAATGCCGGTAAAGAAGTGGTTCAAGTGTATGTCGCAAAACCTGAAACTGCTATAGACCGCGCAGCTCAAGAATTAAAAGCTTTTGCTAAAACTTCACTTTTAGCACCGGAAGCTTCAGAAACCCTCACCCTTCAAATTCCGGTTAACGAATTAAGCTATTGGAATGAAAACACAAACAACTGGAGTTTAGAATCCGGAACGTATAGAATTAAAGTAGGAACCTCAAGCAGAAATATCGCACAAGAAGTGGAAATCACGCTAGAGTAATCCTGCTGAATTTTGATTGATGTTAATTGTAAAAGTCCTGATTCCTGTGATCAGGGCTTTTTTTATTCCTCTTCTTTCAACTTCTTAAGCGATCGATTTAAACTGCGGACAGAAATTCCCAGATAGGCAGAAAGGTCTGCTTTTGATATCTCGATATTTTCAGTCTCTTGGAGTTTTAGAATGCGTTGAAGTCCGTTTTCAGAAGTATATAATTTCTGAAAAGAAGCTTTTTTACTGGTATTGGTAATACGTTCTGCATAGGCATTTATGATGAGGCGATTCAGCTTAAGATCTGTATTCAGCAAGTTTAGAAAACAAGTTTTAGTGAGTTTATAAGCTTCTACTTTGTTTAATGCCTGCACCGAACATAACCGCGGTTCGTCGCGTATCAATTCTAATTCTCCTAAAATTTCACCTGTACTTAAAAATGCCAGAATATATTCTTTCCCGTTTTCTTCCACCAGACTTATTTTACAAAGACCGCTTTTCAGAATAAAAACATGTTGCGCAGCAGATCCTTGATGCATCAGCATCTCTTTCGCATTAAATTCTACCAGCGATACTCCAGCTGTGTCCTGCGTATAGAGCTCTTCTACAAAATTCAGAAAATTAGAAGCTTCTTGAAACATAGTTTAGTTGGGACACATGTCCTTGTTTAAGGTTTATTGCCTTTTGAAATTTGCACAAACAAAATTAAGCATGATAGAAGAAATAGCCCTAGAAACCTATACCCGAAAAGAACAATTTAATTTTTTTAAAGATTTTGAAGAACCCTTTTTTGGGATAACAACCACAGTAGATCTCACCAGAGCTTACGCTTACTGCAAAGCCAACGCATTACCCATTTTCGCCTATTATCTGCACGCGGCGAATACCGCCGTAAACGCGATCCCCAATTTTAGGCAGCGCATTCATAAAGGTAAAATTATAGCTTATGAGCGTATTGATGTTTCTACTACTATAGCGCGACCAGATCATACCTTTGGCTTCTCGATGATCAAACATGAAGCTGATTTTAATCTTTTTAAAACCCATTTTTCTGCTGAAAAAGAACGCGTTCAAAGCACAACCCAACTGATGCCTCATGGCATGACAGATCAAGTAGTTCACTATTCTGCGTTGCCGTGGTTTAATTTTAGTGCAGTTTCTCACGCACGCAAGTTTTCAATTAACGACAGTTGCCCTAAGATCACATTTGGTAAAATTCAGCAAGACGCGGGACAGGTGACTTTGCCGGTTTCTGTTCACGCACATCACGCCTTAGTAGACGGTTACCACGTTGGACTTTTGATGGAAGCGATGCAAAAGGCACTTGACCGCCAGTAATTTGCAATTGAATTTTTCACTAGCTTTAGGAGGTTAATCTTAAACTTATGAATACAACTGAAGCTAAAAACGTCGACGAATATATCGCAGAATTTCCTGAGGAGGTTCAAGAAAAAATGAAGTTGATGCGTAGCCTTATCCAGCAGGTTGCTCCAGAAGCGGCCGAAAGTATTGCTTATCATATGCCGGCTTACAAATTGAATAAGAAGCCAATGGTTTATTTTGGCGGATTTGCAAATCACTTAGGGTTCTATGCAACTCCGGTGACTCACGAGCATTTTAAGGATCAATTATCAGATTATAAAAAGGGAAAAGGATCGGTACAGTTTCCGCATAGCGAACCGCTTCCAGAACAGCTCATCAAAGAAATGATTCAGTTCAAAGTAAATGACCTATCAAAGGCTTCAAATAGCTCACTATAAGCGTCGAAGCATTAAATCCTGATCAATAAGCAAATCAACGTTCTAAAATCGCTGCGACACGCTGCACATCTTTCACCTCAAAAAAGCGCACCACCTTTGCGACCACTTGTAAAAGCTTACTCTTTGGGTTTACAATCTTTACGGCTAAAGCTGCGATTACCTGATCACGGTCAGCGATTGCTTCTTCTTTTTTAACGGCTGCGGCATATTCATTGGCAAATAGCCAAGCCCCGTCCCTAGCTATATTAATGCTAAAAGAGACCAACTTATCTTCCTTTCCTTTACCTACCAATTCTAGTAATTTAAACAGCGGCGACACTTTGCCTATGGCAGCTTTTACATCGGCAACCATCGCAGCTAGTACTTCGTTGATCTTATTAAAATCTCGTTCAAAATCAGCCAAACCATGAGCCCCGGTAGTTTCAGCAGCTGCAATCCCTAAATCGAGATTGATGTGCGCATTTATGCCCAAAAGCAGGTGTTGCATCACTAGCGCTTCAGAAACTTTAAAGGCGTTGAGCCAACTTTCAGTAGGAGGATTTCCTGCTTTGTAGTGTTGATAGGCTTCGATATAGCGATTGGCAAAAATGACATCTAATTTTTCCATCCGCGCGTTATCGTCAAATTCTTCAGCTTCAATTCCGGCCTTAATGCGCTTAGTTACCCGATTATAAAGAATTGGAAAAAATGCCATAGCGCTGTTGTTTTGTTTTTCGGTAAGGATAATAGCGTCCAGTTGCTCAATGACCTGATCGATGGTTTGTGCTTTCATTTGAAGAAGATTAAAAGGAAATTAAGCTTAATGCAGTTTCTTAATAGTTATGTGACTTTAAATTTCGAAAATATTTACAAACATCACAGCATCAAATAATTAGTTTCTTAGTTTAAGTAAAACTTTGGTTTGAGCCCGAAATAAAATAACTTAGAGTGCTTAAACCTTCTCCTTATGAACATCGCTTTCTTCAGTACAAAAAAATACGATCAGGATTTCTTTGACAGTACAAATACTGATTTCAACCATCAACTCACCTTTTTTGAGACTGGATTAAATGAGCATACTGCTTCGCTAACCAAGGATTTTAATGCTGTTTGTGTTTTTGTGAATGACGACCTCAACGCAGCCACTATAGACCTATTAGCTAAAAATGGTATTCAACTCATCGCTTTACGCTGCGCCGGTTTTAACAATGTAGATTTGAAAGCAGCAGCAGAAAAGAATATCAAAGTGGTACGTGTGCCTGCATATTCGCCACAGGCAGTCGCCGAGCACGCGGTTGCTTTGATTCTCACACTCAATCGAAAAACGCATAAAGCGTATAATCGGGTGCGTGAAAATAATTTTTCTTTAGAAAAACTTACCGGATTTAACCTCTACGGAAAAACCGTTGGGGTCATTGGTACAGGGATCATCGGGCAATGTTTTGCCAAAATTATGCTAGGTTTTGGATGTAAGGTCTTGGCTTATGACATTAAACCGAATGAGGAATTGAAAAGTTCTGGTGTTGAATATGTTGAACTTGAAAAGCTATTAAAAGCGTCAGATATCATCTCGCTGCATTGTCCGCTTAACGAACATACACATCATCTTATAGATGGCAACGCCTTTGAAAAAATGAAAGACGGAGCGATGCTCATCAATACCGGCCGTGGGGCTTTAATTGATACTTCGGCAGTGGTTGAAGCCTTAAAAAGTGAAAAGCTAGGCTATCTGGGCATCGATGTCTACGAGCAAGAATCAGGCTTATTTTTTAATGATCTTTCTGAAACGGTCAATAAAGACGATGATTTTTTAAGATTAATGTCCTTTCCTAATGTGCTCATTACCGGCCACCAGGGCTTTTTTACTAAAGAAGCCTTAGAGCAAATTGCGCAGGTAACACTTCAAAACCTTACTGATTTCGAAAACGGAGCTGCCTTAGAAAACGAGGTTAAAGCTTAATTAATTGCTTTTTCTAAAGCCTCGATGCGTTTTAGAAGCGCATCGTATTTGGCGTCTTGTGCTTCAACCTGTTTCTTTAAGTTTTGGATTTCCTTATCTTTTTCTGTCAATTCTTGAATTGCTTTGATCATTGGTGCGATCAAATCAGTATAACGCACCGATAAGTAATGTTCTTCAGACCCATCCTCTGATATAAGCCCGGCACCATCATAACCAGTATCAGCTAAAACCTGCTGAAGCTCCTGTGCGATAACACCCCATTCTTTTGTATTATCTGCATTGCTTTTACGCACATACTCTACCGGTCTGATTTGATTTATAAAATCTAAACCTAACGGAAGAGTTGCTATCTCTTCTTTGTAACGCCTATCTGAAGTAGTCGATAATGCCACTTGAGCTTCTACGACTGTTATGGCGGTATTTCCTAAGCGTATTTTATTACTGACGCCAATTCTAACTCCAGAACCTATTGCAATCGCATTGGTCAATCCTGTAACTGTTGCGTCGGCATCATAGCCAATAATAACATTATTGCTCCCAGTTGCATTAGTATTAAATGCCCACCTTCCTAAAGCTATGTTGTTACTTCCTGAAGTATTCTCATCTAGTGCATCATGGCCTAAGGCAATATTTTCTGAGCCACTTGTATTATTGTAGAGTGTAGAATAGCCAATTGCAGTGTTATACGTCCCGGTATTGGTGAGGCGCATAGTATTAAAACCAATTCCCACATTGCCATCTGCTTTTGAGTTCCTCAACGCTTCATAGCCCAAAGCTGTGTTGCGATGTCCTCCTTGACTGTCGTACATGGCAGCAAAACCAATTGCTGTATTATAACTACCGGTTGTATTATTATTTAATGCTTCAGAACCTATGCCTGTGTTTTTTTCGCCAGTTGTATTAGCGATCATAGCGTTTTTACCCACGGCGGTGTTTTGGATTGAAGTGGTATTTGAAGCCAAGGCATTTTTACCAACTGCTGTATTTTGGCCTCCTGTCGTATTCACGCGCATTGCTTCTCTCCCGATGGCTACATTTTCATAACCCGTGGTATTAAAAAGCATCACATCTTTCCCTATGGCAACATTCTCATTTCCGGTTGTGGTATTAAGCATCGCATCTTTTCCTAATGCAGTATTAGAATTTCCGGTGGTTGTATTTCTTAATGCACGAAAGCCCAAAGCTGTATTATCATTGTTTGTACCGTTGTGTAATGCCTCATACCCTACAGCTGTATTTTGATTTCCTGTAACAGAAGTATAAAGGGCTCTATAACCTACAGCAGTACTGTTTGAATTGGTTGCATTTAATAAGGCTTGTGTACCCAGAGCAACATTATTGTTACTTGTGTTCACATTTCCGGCTTGATAGCCATAAAAGGTTTGTGTCTTTGAGATTCTACCTGCCTTAGTATTATGTATTCTAAAATTTAAAGGAACATCATCTGTAGTTCCTAAAAAATTAGTACCGTCTATCGTTGTGGTATTTCCGGTTAAAGACCAGCCTGTTTGCCCCGTAGTTAAACCAATCCATTTGGTTTGCGGGTTACTCCAGTAATAAAACCCAATAGGATTACTTCCGGAAGCTGTTGCTAAAAAAACAAGCATACCATTTTGGTCGGCACCCGGATTAGTAGCAGGAAAATCTGAAAGTCTTGGGATCAACAAACCATCTGTATTGGTTGGTGCGCTTATGCTGGTAGCAGAAATGTCTAACTGTGATTTTGGAGAGGTTGTCCCGATGCCGACTTGAGCAACGAGGGAAGACACACTCAAAAATAGTGTGTAAATGAGTAATTTTTGTTTCATGGTGATCTGGGGTTTAACCAAGTAAAACTAATCTTATAATCAATAAACTATCTTGATTTTTATCAAAAAACTAAAAGGTTTTACTTAGGCTGATAATTTAATAAGAACAATCAATATGTACAAGTTAAAAAAGCCTAAAATATGAAACTAAAAAAGGCAATCCGATACGGACTGCCTTTACTTAATTCAATAGAAACTGTTGTTTTATTTTACATCGTAGCGATCTAAATTCATCACCTTAACCCACGTCTTCACAAAGTGTTTTACAAAACGCTCTCCTGAATCTTCAAGCGCATAGGCTTCTGCAAGGGCTCTTAATTCTGAATTTGAACCAAAGATTAAATCGACACGTGTACCCGTCCATTTTTTCTCACCGGTATTGCGGTCACTTCCTTCAAAGAGTTCATCTTCTTCAGAAACTGCTTTCCAGGTGGTATTCATATCCAATAGATTTACAAAGAAATCATTGGTCAAAGTTTCAGGTTTATCTGTGAATACTCCATAATCTGAACCATCAAAATTGGTATTCAATACGCGTAAACCTCCAACTAAGACCGTCATTTCAGGTGGTGTCAATGTTAATAATTGCGCACGGTCTACGAGAAATTCTTCTGCTTTAATTTCAAAACGGTCTTTCATATAATTTCTGAATCCATCAGCAACTGGCTCTAATGCGTCAAATGCCGAAGCATCGGTTTGCTCCTCAAGCGCATCTGCTCGTCCCGGCGTAAAAGGTACGCTGATATCGTGACCGGCATTTTTTGCTGCCTTTTCTACTGCGGCACTACCTGCTAAGACAATAAGGTCTGCAATTGACACTTTTTTGTTTCCGCTTTGCGAATCATTGAAAGATTTTTGAATTCCTTCTAGGGTTTTTAAAACGGCGTCTAATTGCTCAGGATTGTTCACATCCCAAGTGCGCTGTGGTGCAAAACGTATACGCGCTCCGTTAGCTCCTCCACGCTTGTCAGATCCTCTAAAGGTAGAAGCAGAAGCCCAAGCTACAGAAACCAACTCTGAAACTGAATGGCCTGATTCTAATATATTCTTTTTAAGATGCGCTATATCTGCATCTGAAACCAACTCGTGATCTACTGCCGGAATAGGATCTTGCCAGATCAATTCTTCCTGAGGAACTTCGGCTCCTAAATAACGCTCTTTTGGTCCCATATCACGATGCGTTAATTTGAACCAAGCGCGTGAATATGCATCAGCAAATTCCTCTGGATTCTCCATGAAGTGTCTGGAGATTTTCTCATACTCAGGATCAAAACGCAGTGATAAATCTGTGGTTAACATAAATGGAGCGTGCTTCACATCTGCTCTGTGTGCATCAGGTACGGTACCTGCTCCGGCATCATTCTTAGGTTTCCATTGGTGTGCTCCTGCGGGGCTTTTTGTCAATTCCCACTCGTAACCAAATAGATTCTCAAAATATTTATTACTCCATTGTGTAGGTGTATCGGTCCAGGCACCTTCTAATCCACTGGTGATGGTATCTGCTCCTTTACCAGAACCAAAGTTGTTCTTCCAACCGGTTCCCATAGCTTCCATTCCTGCGGCTGCAGGTTCTGCTTCAACATATTCATCAGGATCTGCTGCACCATGGGTTTTTCCGAAGGTATGCCCACCTGCAATTAGCGCAACTGTTTCATAATCGTTCATCGCCATTCGGCCGAAAGTCTCACGTATAAAGTGTGCCGACTCTACCGGGTCTGGATTGGCATTGTGTCCTTCAGGGTTTACATAGATCAGTCCCATGTGAGCCGCACCAAGGGCTTTCTCTAGTTCGCCGCCTTCATAGCGCTCTTTATTTCCTAACCATTCGGTTTCAGCTCCCCAATAAACTTCTTCGGGTTCCCAAACATCTTCACGTCCTCCTGCAAAACCAAACATCTTTAATCCCATAGACTCGTGGGCGCAGTTTCCGGCAAGAATCAATAGATCGGCCCAAGAAAGTTTATTTCCATATTTCTTTTTAATTGGCCATAACAACAAACGTGCTTTATCTAAGTTGGCATTATCTGGCCAGCTGTTTAAAGGTGCAAAACGCTGCTGCCCGCTACCGGCTCCTCCTCTACCATCGTGAATACGATAGGTTCCTGCCGCGTGCCAGGCCATACGAATAAAAAACGGACCGTAGTGCCCATAATCTGCAGGCCACCAATCTTGGCTATTGGTCATCAAATCGTATAAATCTTGCTTTACCGCTGCAAGATCAAGGCTTTTAAATGCTTCAGCATAATCAAAATCTTCATCCATTGGATCAACCAAAGAAGAGTTCTGCTTTAAAATACTTAGGTTAAGCTGATTGGGCCACCAATCTCTGTTTGTAGTGCCCTGCCCGGTGACGTGATTCATTTCACCACTTAAAAATGGACATTTAGCTGATTCGTTTACGTCCCAAACTTTGCCGTCTGTTCCGTGATCGTTTCCGTTTTTATTTTCCATAAGTCTACTAGATTTTAAAGATTTCTGTGATGTAAAGAACTTCAATATTGAGAAGTTATTTTGATAGCTTTGATTTATAGTTTTTATAAATCAATAACCAAAACCTATATACAACGATTGAAATCCTTTATTCATCCTTGAATTTACTTATTTTAGAGGAAACAGAACACGAACTTCGATTGAAAAAATAGTTAGCTCAACGCTATTAATTCGTTATTAAAATCTTTATTGTGAAGTCTAAAGTTCTTTTTGGAATAAGTCTCCATTTTGGTCTTGCTAGTTGACTCCTTTTATGAAAGATGAAATAAGCCCAAGCCTAGGGGATCCCAAACGCTATTAAAAGATTACTTCTTATTTTAAGGCAATAGTGTACCCAAAAGCCAACGGATTTACCGTAATTTTAGGTCACCAATAAGACGAGGATGCATCCCAACGAACAGATCATTACCAATTTCTACAAAGCTTTTCAAAACCACGATCCACAGGCGATGACCTCCTGCTACGCAAAAAACATCATCTTTGAAGATCCTGCTTTTGGAAAAATTCAAGGGAAACGGGCTTTTGCAATGTGGTATATGTTGATCGAGCGCGGTGGTGATGCGCTGCATATTGAATTTAGCGAGGTGCAAGCCAATGACTACAATGGGAGCGCAAAATGGACCGCAACCTATACCTATGGGCCACAAAAACGAAAAGTGATCAATCATGTCGTTGGAACCTTTAGCTTTCAAAATGGGAAGATCGTACAGCATACCGATCATTTTGATCTTTGGCGCTGGTCTAGACAAGCGCTAGGCTTTAAAGGATTTCTTTTAGGCTGGACCAAATTTATGAAACTTAAAATTCAGCAGACTACCAGCAGAGCACTCTCAAGCTATTTGCATAAAATGAAGTCTTTTGAAGTCGAATTTTAGCCCTTAGCTACTTTTGCTTGAAAAGCTCCCGGAGAGATCTTGTTCATACGTTTGAATACACGATTAAAATACGATCTACTCTCAAAACCACATTCTAGATAGATATTCTTGATTTTTCGGTTAGGGTCTTGGAGTAAGCTTACCGCAAGTTTAATACGCTCTGTATTTATAAAGTCAACAGGAGAAAGGCCTAATTCATTCTTAAAGACACGGTAGAAATTAGATTCACTCATACAAGCTTTTCTGCTTAATAACTCTACAGAAAGAGACTCGTGCAAATGATCACGTATGTATTGAATTATATAAGCCAGTCTATTATCGCTGCTAAGCTTAAGCGCTTTATCGGTATAGATTTTACGGTTATTGGTTTGCAGAATACGCACGATCAATTCTTGTAACATATTATCTACAAAGAAATCTTTTGAAGGGTGATTTTCAGTAAAAAGAAAGAGTAAGCGTTGCAAGATCTGAAAGATTCCGGCATCGTTAGTAAAATGAAAATTATAATCCATCAGGCTCCACTCTTGCCCATCTGCTTTGCCAATATTTTCATTCATCAAGGTCACCACATTTTTGATTTTATCTTCTGCAATGGCCATTGCCAGGCACCGCGTGGGGTTGCTGTGTTGCGCTTCAGGAAAATCGATACACATCACTTCGTCTGCAGGAAGAATAAGTGATTCTCCGGGTAAAAAATCAAAGCTGTTGTGATCACGCAAGTGCATTATTTTCTTTCCGTGAAGCATACTTGCCAGTACCGGCTTGTCAAATTGTAGCAAAACACGTTCTGCCTGTTGATGGGTTTCAAATACATGCATTGCCGCATTATTTAAGGTATATGAGGTTTGATTCTCAACAAGATTTTCAAGCTTTCTGTTTTCGAAAAAAGAATCGGGCAATTGCATAATGAAAATTATATTATCCTTAAAGTAAGATTGATTAAGTATTAAATATACAATATTATATAGCTAAAATTAACACATTTATAATTTTTGAGAGAATTGTACACTTTTTTGATAGAATTGGTCAACCCAGCTGTGTATGTGTTGATTAACTTTAGACAACCTAAAATGCATAGCGCATTTCCTAGATTCTAATTCAACCGAAAATTAACGTGTAACAATTTAAAGACAATTCTTATGAGTGATGTAAAAACTGCTTCCGCAAACGTTATAGAGAAGCCTAAATTTAAAGATCAGTACGAAAACTTTATTGGAGGAAAATGGACTTCCCCGGTAAAAGGACAATATTTTGACAATGTATCTCCTGTTGACGGGGCCAACTTTACAAAAATACCGCGTTCAACATCTGAGGATATCGAAAAAGCCATTGATGCTGCTTGGGAGGCTGCTCCTGAGTGGAACAATTCTGCAGCAGCTTACCGCAGTAATCTATTATTAAAAATTGCGGATGTGATGGAGCAAAATCTCGAGGCGCTTGCGCGTGCCGAAACCTGGGACAATGGTAAAGCGATACGGGAGACGATGGCGGCAGATTTACCGCTTGCAGTTGACCACTTTAGATATTTTGCCGGTGTGATTAGAGCCGAAGAAGGTTCGGTAAGCGAACTAGACAGCAATACCGTCTGCTTGAATGTCACAGAACCACTTGGGGTCGTCGGGCAAATTATCCCGTGGAATTTCCCATTACTTATGGCAACCTGGAAACTCGCTCCTGCGCTTGCTGCCGGAAACTGCGTAGTGCTCAAACCTGCTGAACAAACGCCTGTTGGAATCTTAATTCTTATGGAATTGATCGAAGATATTCTACCGGCCGGAGTGCTCAATATCGTAAACGGTTTTGGAGCCGAAGCCGGAAAACCTCTTGCTTCTAGCCCACGTATCAACAAAATTGCGTTTACTGGTGAGACCACAACCGGTCAATTAATTATGCAATATGCTTCAAAAAATATTACGCCGGTTACTCTTGAACTTGGAGGGAAATCTCCAAATGTATTTTTTGAAAGTGTAATGGATGCTGATGATGACTTCTTTGATAAATGTCTTGAAGGTGCAACGCTATTTGCTTTGAATCAAGGTGAAGTATGTACCTGTCCTTCTCGTTTACTGGTGCAGGAAAGTATTTTTGATGCTTTCGTAGAACGCGTGGTAGAGCGTACCAAAGCCATAAAATTAGGACATCCTTTGAGTCCGGATACGATGATGGGTGCACAAGCTTCTAATGATCAATATGAGAAAATCTTAAACTACATCAACATTGGTAAAGACGAAGGTGCCGAAGTACTTTGTGGTGGTGGCGCTGCTTACAATGAAGGTCTTGAAGGTGGATATTACATTCAGCCTACGATCTTAAAAGGAAATAACAAAATGCGCGTATTTCAGGAAGAAATTTTTGGCCCTGTACTTTGTGTAACTTCATTTAAAGATGAAGCAGATGCTATTGAAATTGCAAATGACACCTTGTACGGACTAGGTGCCGGAGTTTGGACAAGAGATACACACCAGGCGTATCAAATTTCAAGAGCGATTAAAGCAGGTCGTGTTTGGGTAAATAACTACCACAATTATCCTGCACACGCTCCATTTGGCGGATATAAAAAATCTGGTATTGGTCGTGAAAACCATAAAATGATGTTGGCACATTATCGTCACACCAAAAACATGCTGATCTCTTACGACAAAAAAGCAATGGGCTTTTTCTAAAAATCAAATCATGACACCACGTGTAGAAGCAACAGATGCTGCAAAGGAAATTATAGATCAATTAAGGGAAGAACATGGTGAACTTATGTTTCACCAGAGCGGGGGCTGCTGTGATGGCTCGTCCCCTATGTGTTTCCCAAAAGGCGATCTTATGATCAATGAGACCGATGTGTATCTGGGAACCATACACGGCTGCGAGTTTTTTATGTCTAAAGATCAATTTGAATATTGGAAGCATACACAACTCACGGTTGATATAACCTCGGGAAGAGGCTCGAGTTTCTCACTAGAAATTCCGCTTGGGATTCGGTTTGTTATTAAGTCTAGGATGTACACCAAAGAAGAAGCAAAAACCCTCAGCCCAACACGCAGTGGAGAACAATAGTTGTCACGAACTCTACTACATTAAAAAGCCTCCTTTTTAGGAGGCTTTTACATTTTATATCAACTTATGCGCACCCCATTTGGAACGGGTAAATCTGGATTGAGTAGCGTGACTTCTTCTCCGTCTACTGCGCCCAGCAACAGGCACTCGCTCATAAAGTTTGCAATTTGCTTTTTAGGAAAATTCACTACTGCGATCACTTGTTTTCCTACGAGTTCTTGCCGCTCATATTTTTTGGTTATTTGTGCAGAGGTTTTTCTAACTCCAAGTTCTTCACCAAAATCTATATGTAATTGAAAAGCGGGTTTTCTTGCTTCAGGAAAATCGCTTACGCTTATAATGGTTCCCACACGCATATCTACGCGTGCAAATTCAGACCATTTCAAGTCGTTATTCATTATGTTCAATCTTCAGTTTTTGAATCATTTCCTGAGAAATTTGTCCGCTGTATGCGCCATACGCATCAACCAGAAGGCCTCTCTCGCCACTATCGGTATTGATCACATAAAGTACACTGTTGTCGCCGGGATTGGTCATTCCTTCAAATCTAAATGCTTCTTCTACTTCGATTTGTCCTGCTTTCCAGGTTTTCTTATGTGCTTTAGATTCGATTCCTTCGTCAACCAGATTAAAATCGGTATCGTATCCTTTCTTCTGTAATTCTTCAATCGCTACGGATAGCGAGCTATATGTATTTTTCATAATTGCTAGTTTTTATTAAAGTTACAAAGGCAGCTCCCTGAGCCCAAAGATTTAAAAGAACTTTAGTATTTGTAACAAGTCCGGCTGATTTACGACCTATTTTACAGTTGGAAAAAGAGATCACACTATGGCAAGAACACCTTCAAATATGCTTCCGCTAGGAACACAAGCTCCGTTTTTTACGCTTCCTAATCCGCTCACAAATAAAAATGTAACGCTCACAGAAGTTGCAGGCGAACGTGGCACGGCAGTGATGTTTATTTGTAATCACTGCCCTTTTGTAAAGCACGTGAATGACGAGATCGTGCGTATTGCCAATGATTACCGGGTGCTGGGTTTTGGCTTTGTTGCTATAAGCAGTAATGATGTTGAAAATTATCCTGAAGACAGCCCATGGTTGATGCGGGAGACGGCAAGAAAATATAATTTTAGCTTTCCGTATTTATACGACGAAACGCAGCAAACGGCTAAAGATTATGACGCCGCGTGTACACCTGATTTTTATTTATTTGATGCGGAATTAAAACTGATTTATCGCGGTCAACTCGATGATTCCCGTCCCGGAAACGGCATTCCCGTAAACGGAAGAGACCTGCGTGAGGCCTTGGATAACGTATTCAACAATCGCCAACAGAACGAACTTCAAAAGCCTAGCTTAGGCTGTGGGATCAAGTGGAAGCAAGAAGTCAATCCTTCTTAAATGTTTGAGCACACGCATCCGTATCCTCCTTTTAATCTTGAACACGCGACCAAACTCATCGTAGGCACGTTACCGCCTCCCCGATTTACCACAGGAGATTTGCTACCTGAAGATGTAGATTTTTGCTACGGAAGTAAAAACGGAATGCTGTGGCCCATTCTCGATCAAATTTTTGATTTGAACTTGGTTTATGAAAACACCGCTCACGCTATTGAGCAGCGCTCCCATTTTCTAAAAAGCCGAAACATTGGCGTCTGTGATATTGTAGCTGCTGCGCAACGAGAAAAAGTTGATGCTTCAGATCTAGGAATGCAAGAAGTGGAATTAAGGAATTTGGTAGGCTTTCTTAAAGAGTTTCCGCAGATCCATACGCTTATTTTTACAGGAGGTGCCAGCAAAAACGGCCCGGAATACTTTTTCAGAAAACAACTCAAGGAAAACAACTTGAAATTAGAGGTCGTTTCTTCTATTGTGCCGCGCATACATCAGTTTCAAATCGAAAAGCGCTTTGTAAAAACCGTTTCCTTAACCGCACCTTCCGGCGCTGCCAACCGAGCCATTGGCAGTATGAAAAGTTATAAAGAGCAAAAGCTGAAAGATCCGCAATTTTCAACCTTTGATTTTAGAATTCAGCAATACCGCCCGTTCTTTTAGTTTCTGAAAAAAGATCACAGTTCAAACTTTAATTAATTAGTAATTTTAGCATTTCAACATTTTAAAATTCATATGAAAGCAGCCCTACTCAGTCTCGTATTTCTTATCGCCCTCTCGTGTGCCGAAAAACCAAAACCCGAAGATTTTGATCTAACCACACCTTTTGAAAAAGGAAATGGTAATCAAACGCCCACCTATGACGAAGTAATGGCATACTACGAAGGTCTGGATGCTGCTTACGTTTCGATCAAAACCTATAAAATTGGACGAACCGACAGCGGCGAACCGCTTACCTTAGTAACCTACAACACCAATCGCACGTTTGATTCAGAATTTGCTGATGCCAAAGAGGTAACGCGCATTTTGATCAATAACGGAATTCATCCCGGAGAATCAGATGGTATTGATGCGACGATGATGATGATGCGCGATCTGGCCAACGGCACGATTGAAACACCAGAAAATGTATGGATTGGTGCCATTGCCGTGTACAATATTGGCGGTGCGCTCAACAGAAATACAGGAACGCGTGCCAATCAAAACGGCCCTGAAGAATACGGTTTTAGAGGAAATGCTCAAAATTATGATCTCAATCGTGATTTTGTAAAAGCTGACACTTATAATGCGCGTGCTTTTGCTGAAATCTATCATATGGTTAATCCTGATGTTTTGATCGACAACCACGTGAGCAACGGTGCAGATTATCAATATGTACTTACACATTTGTTTACACAGCATAACAAGCTGGGCGACGAATTAGGCGATTATCTTCATACGGAATTACAACCGCAATTGGAGCAGGATCTGGCTGCTAAAGACTGGCCAATCACACCTTATGTCAATGTGTTTAATCAGGTACCAGAAATTGGCTTTTCTCAATTTATGGACTACCCGCGCTATTCTACGGGATACAGCACTTTATGGAATACCTTCGGGATGATGGTAGAAACACATATGCTTAAACCGTATAAAGATCGCGTTGCCGGAACCTATGAGTTGATGAAATCGATGATCAAGATCACCGAAAAAGATGGCGTAAAAATGCAAGCCTTGCGCAAAGCAAAAGATTCCTTGTACCGAAGCGGGGCGCTTACCGGACAGCCGTATACGTTACACTTTGAAATTGACAGCAGTAAAACGTCAACGCTTAATTTCTTAGGCTATGAAGGCGAGCGAAAAACAAGTACCGTTACCGGAATGTCCCGTTTAAAATACGATCGCAATAAGCCTTTTGAGAAAGAAGTCACCTATTATAACTATATGAAACCGGCCGGTGATGCTACGATTCCTGCTGCTTATGTTATTCCGCAGGGATGGCATCACGTGATCGAGCGTTTAAAAGAAAATGAAATCGACTTTGAGCGTTTTCAAAAAGACAGTATGCTAACTGCAGAGGTGTATCATATTGCAGATTATAAAACGCGTAACCAAGCCTATGAAGGACATTATCTGCATTACAATACCCAAGTTGAAACTTCAACTCAAGAAATAAATATTAGACAAGGAGATTACGTGGTTAAAACCAATCAGTCTGGACTACGCTACATTATGGAAATGCTTGAACCTTCAGGAGTAGATTCATTTTTCAACTGGAATTATTTTGACACCATTCTTCAGCAGAAAGAACATTTCTCGCCTTACGTTTGGGAAGATCGAGCACAAGAATTACTGGATGCAGATCCTGAAATGAAAGAAGCTTTTGAAGACTTAAAAGAAAATGACACACGTTTTGCTCAAAACTGGTATGCGCAACTCGAGTGGATATATGAGCATTCTAACAACTATGAAAAGGCCTACTTACGCTACCCGATCTTTAGGATTACTAATTAAATATTCCTTCGGGAAAAGGAGTTTGATGTTTTCATAAGACATTGTCAACGCCTTCTGAGATTTTTCAAAATTCTTCCAACGTACTTTTTTGATTCCCTCAGAAGGTTGTGGCTCTAATGGTCCACTGTAGGAAGTAGTCATTTTATACCAATAGGTTTCCTTCAGTTTAAACTTACCATTGCGTTTAAAAACGTGATAGGTTACCGTAATAAGATCGCCTAAAACCAGATCTTTACAACCGGTTTCCTCGCTTACTTCGCGTACCGCACACTCTTCAATGGTTTCTTTTTTTTCCAATTTCCCTTTAGGAAGGTCCCACTTACCGTTGCGTTTGATAAAAAGGATTTCTGAGTGATCGTTAAAAACCATTCCGCCACCGGCGACAACTACCGGCAATTTTTTCTTCAGAAACTTGAGTAATTTCTTGCCTTTAGCGTGGTATAAATTGATGTGCGTGAGTTGACCACGGTTAACCTGTTTAATAATGCTTTTTATTTTTGCACGTTTTATGGGAATGGATGTGTAATTTTCGCCAATATACTTTTCAGTTGAAAGTATAATGGGCACATCATTTACAAAAACTTTATACATTTGTACCATGATCTTAAAAAAGGAAACAGCTAAAAAAACAGCTGAGTTGTTACTGCAAATTAATGCAATTAAATTACAACCACAAAACCCATTCACATGGGCCAGCGGATGGAAATCGCCTATTTACTGCGATAACCGCATTACTTTATCTTACCCACAGATACGCAACTACTTACGTGAGAATATCGCAAATCAAATCGAGCAGCTTTACGGCAAGCCCGATGTGATTGCCGGTGTTGCAACAGGAGCTATAGGTATTGGCATGCTCGTTGCCGATTTTTTAAACCTACCCTTTATTTACATTCGCCCGGAAGCCAAAAAACACGGTCGCCAGAATCAAATTGAAGGTAAACTTGAGCCTGGCCAATCTGTAGTTGTGGTCGAAGACCTTATAAGCACAGGTAAGAGCAGCTTGATGGCTGTTGATGCTTTAAAAGCCGCCGAAGCCAATGTCAAGGGAATGTTAGCCATTTTTACTTACGGTTTTGACATTTCTAAAAACAACTTTGAAGAATATGGCATTGATCTCTACACGTTAAGTGATTACGATCATTTACTGGAACAAGCTTCAGACACGCAATACATTTCAGAAAAAGAACATTTAACCCTGCAGACCTGGCGCCTTTCTCCAGACACGTGGCAGGCTGCACCTTCCGAATAAAAAAACATAAAACGCTTAAATTTTTCACAGACTTATAAAAAACTATGTACATAGAAAGCCCTAAGAAGACTATTGATAAAAGCCCTGAAACGATTTTCAACTTTCTTAATGATGTAAACAATTACAAAAAGTTAATGCCAGACAGCATTAGTAAATTTGAGATTTTAAGCGAGAAACGATTTCTTTTTGCACTGAAGGGAATGCCTGATATTGTTTTAGAACTGAAAAACAGTGTTCCATACAATAAAGTAGTTTTAGGTGCTGCCAGTGATAAATTGCCGTTTACACTTACAGCAAATATTAAAGAACTTACTGAAAACAGCAGTGAAGCCTATTTTGAGTTTGAAGGTGAATTTAACGCTATGATGTCGATGATGATCAAAGGCCCAATTACCAAGTTCATTCAAACCTTAGCAGAAAACTTACAAACGATCTAGTAAAGAAGTTTTAATTCTTTTAGATCAAATTCTTTATGAAGCTCATCTTCAAGTTGAAGGATGAGCTTTCCTGTTTCTGAAACCTGCTTTATTATTCCGGTGAAGCGCTCACCTGAAGGGCTCTCAAAGGTTGAAGCCTTATCTTTTCTGAACAGTTTAGACTCATATTCTGCCTTCAACGATTCAAAAGCTCCCGAAACGATACGTTCTACATATTTGTAAAATTTCTGAATGAGGAGGTTAAGAACTTCTTCCAGATCAAAGTAACGGCCGGTTTCTAAAGCTATAGAAGTTGCATTGGGTGCTTTAGAAAAATGCACTTGATTCACATTAAGCCCCACTCCTATGATCACGCCGGTTAATCCGTTGCGAATGATACTCTCGATAAGTACGCCACATATTTTTTTTCTTCCTGCCAATATGTCGTTTGGCCACTTTACTGAAAGTTGCTGTAAACCTAAAGCCTCTAAAGCTTCAAAAACAGCCAAAGAAGTTGCCATCGTGATGTAGAATGATTTATCAATGGGTAGTGCTTCAACACGCTTAAACACACTAAGTGTAAGGTTTTTGCCCGGTTGTGCTTCCCAATAAGCACCACGTTGACCACGACCTGATCGTTGCTCGATAGCCCAAACCAAAACATCAGCTTCGGGACTTAATTCCTTGGTGTACGATCTTAAGTAGCTGTTTGTAGAAGTTGTGGCATTAAGTTTGACTATTTTCATACGATAAATAGAATGGCTTAAAAGTGATTGCAAAAAACACTATCAAACAAAATTGTAATAACTTTGTCAGACTAAAAAAGATTTAATGAGTAAAAAAGAAGTAAGTACAGATCAATTAATAACAACTATTCTAGAGGGGATTGAGGAAGTGAAGGGTCAAAACATTGATTTATTAGACCTTAGGGAAATAGAGAACATGGTTTGTGACTACTTCATCGTATGCAATGGTACCTCAAACACACAGGTTGCTGCAATTGTCAATTCCATTCAAAAAACGGTAAGTAAAAAATTAAAAGATAAGCCCTGGCACGTAGAAGGCATGCAGAATGCAGAATGGGTGTTGATGGATTATGTAAACGTTGTGGTTCACGTTTTTCAGAAACACATCAGGGAGTATTATGATATTGAAAGCCTTTGGGGAGACGCCAAAGTAACATCAATCGAATCAAATTATTAAAAAAAATCAATGGCAGAAAAATCTAAAAAGCCCACCCCAAATAAGCCAAAATTTAGTGCTTGGTGGATATATACCGCAATTATTCTTGTTTTCTTAGCGCTTAATTTCTTTAGCAGCGGTTCAGATTTTGGTAACCCAAAAGAAATTCTGGAAAACCAATTAATCACTTATGCAAAAGATGGTGATGTTAAACGTATTGACATCAGTAAATCTAAGCAAGTAGCTTACATTTATCTTACCGAGGAAGCTTCTCAAAAAGAAAAGCATTCAAAACCTCAGGATAATGGCATGTCGCTATTGAGTTCTAGTGGTGGTGCCGATTACGAATTTCGTTACGGTACGCTTGAGAATTTTGAGAACACCTTAAATGACATTCAAGAAAATCAAGGCATTGAAATTCCGCGTAAATATTTAAAAGCAGACAACACCTTCTTTGGAGATATGTTGCTAACGCTTTTACCTATCGCGGTAATTATCGGTATCTGGATCTTCATTATGCGTAGAATGTCTTCTGGAGGTGCTGGCGGTGCTGGCGGACAAATTTTCAACATCGGAAAATCTAAAGCCAAGCTATTTGACGAAAAGACTGATGTAAAAACTTCTTTTAAAGATGTTGCCGGTCTTGAAGGTGCAAAAGAAGAAGTTCAAGAGATTGTAGATTTCCTTAAGAATCCTGACAAGTACACTAACCTCGGTGGTAAAATCCCAAAAGGCGCCTTACTTGTAGGACCTCCGGGAACCGGTAAAACCTTATTGGCAAAAGCTGTTGCCGGCGAAGCTAAGGTACCGTTCTTCTCACTTTCAGGTTCAGACTTTGTTGAGATGTTTGTAGGTGTGGGTGCTTCACGAGTACGTGATCTTTTTAAACAGGCTAAAGAAAAATCTCCTGCTATCATTTTTATCGATGAGATCGATGCAATTGGTCGCGCCAGAGGAAAAGCAAATTTTAGCGGATCGAACGACGAACGTGAAAACACGCTGAATCAATTACTCACAGAGATGGATGGTTTTGGCACCAACACCAATGTGATTGTATTGGCAGCTACCAACCGTGCTGATGTATTAGATACCGCTTTGATGCGTGCAGGACGCTTTGACCGTCAGATTTATGTTGACCTTCCTGATGTACGCGAGCGTAAAGAGATCTTCGAAGTACATTTACGTCCATTAAAGAAAGTTGCAGATGAGCTGGATACCGAATTTATGGCTAAGCAAACCCCTGGATTCTCAGGTGCAGATATTGCTAACGTTTGTAACGAAGCTGCGCTTATTGCAGCACGACAAGGTAAAGCTGCCGTAGGTCGTCAAGATTTCTTAGATGCCGTTGATCGTATTGTAGGAGGTCTTGAGAAGAAAAATAAAATCATCACTCCAGAAGAAAAGCGCGCTATTGCCTTTCACGAGGCCGGTCACGCAACTGTAAGCTGGATGCTTGAGCATGCTGCTCCTCTAGTAAAAGTAACCATTGTACCTCGTGGACGCTCTCTTGGAGCTGCCTGGTACCTTCCTGAAGAACGTTTGATCGTTAGACCTGAACAAATGCTAGACGAGATGTGTGCTGCAATGGGAGGTCGTGCTGCCGAGAAAGTGACCTTCAATAAGATTTCGACCGGAGCGTTGAGCGATCTTGAAAAAGTAACCAAGCAAGCTCGAATGATGGTAACCACTTATGGGTTGAATGATGAAATAGGAAATTTAACCTATTACGATTCTTCAGGACAGAACGAATACAACTTCAGTAAACCTTACAGTGAAAAGACTGCAGAGCTTATTGATAAAGAAATATCTAAAATTATTGAAGCACAATATCAACGTGCGATCAAAATATTAGAAGATAATAAAGATAAACTGAATGAGCTCGCAGAAGTTCTACTTGACAAAGAAGTGATTTTCAAAGACAACTTAGAAAAAATCTTCGGGAAACGTCCTTTTGATAAGGGTGAAGAAGTAGAAGTGAACGACACTTCAGTAACCGAAAGCTAGAAAACACTAGTTTTCAAAACAATATAAAATCTTAACTTGACACGCTGTTGAGTTAAGATTTTTTATATTTGATAGAATCCTAAATTTAGACGTATACGCACTCATTTATGAGTATTTTTAATAAGCTTTTTAAACCGAAAAGTTCATCAAGTTCTGAAAAACCGAAAACCTCTGGTGCAGAACGCGGCAAGTACATGCCAGACATTACTGCGCCCGCCGATGAGCGTTTTACCAAACACTTTATATTAAACGGAGGCAAATTCTTGTACTGCATTGATATGGATGAAGTGCACGAAAGCTTTGATAATATTTTGCTTGAAAATGACTGGTACGAGCAAGACGTATTTTGCCTTGACGAAAAGCTTCAAAGTGTATTTGAAGGATACAATCTAAAATTTGGCAGACAAAAAGAATCAAGCTTTTTACTGTCTACTTGTGAAAACTTAATTGCCGACGATGGTAGCTTGTTGGTTTCATCTAATCAAATCAAAGAGAAGAAACTTAAAGAGCTTCCTCAAAATTTTGTGATTTTCGCTACTACGAGTCAAATCGTCAACAACATTGGTGAAGGCCTTAGAGGTATTAAAAAGAAACATACCGGGCAAATCCCTACAAACATAACCACCATTAAAAATTTTGAGCCTAAAGAAGGTGCTAAAGATTTTATGTCCTACGGCAGTAGCGCAAAAAATCTTTATTTGTTACTACTAGAAGATTTGTAGTATGCGTGAACTTACGGTAAGAGCCTTATCTGGCTTTCTATATGTTATCATTTTACTGTTTTCTATTTTTTATTCTGAAAAATGGTACATACTCTTATTCTTACTATTCGGCATCATTACGCTTAGAGAATTCTTAAGACTCATAGGTTTTCAATTTTGGTATACGTATCTTATTCTAATCGGTTTTGTATTATTTTTCAGCTACTTTAAGATATCAAAACCAGCCACTTTAGTCCTGCTTGCTTTCACTGTTTGCACCGGACTCTATTTAATGAAAAATCTTTTCAGCGAAAAGATCAGAAAGTACAACAAGCTTCAAAAGCTACACATCACGATATTTTACATCATCGCAAGCTTTGTTTTTCTAACCTTGCTCCCTACCCACGGTGACGAATTTTCCCCTTACACTGTTGCCGGACTTTTTGTCCTCATCTGGACAAATGACACCTTTGCATATATCGTAGGAAAAAGTTTTGGAAGACATAAACTTTTCCCAAGCATCTCTCCCAAGAAAACTATTGAAGGCTTTTTTGGCGGACTCGTTTTTGCTTGTATCGCTAGCTTTTTTATTTATAAATTTACAGATAAATACACCCCAACACATAGCCTCAACTTCAACATTTGGCTATCACTCGCTGTTGTGATGAGCACCTTGGGAACGTTTGGTGACTTGATCGAGTCAAAGCTCAAACGTGAAGCGGGTGTAAAAGATAGCGGAACACTAATGCCGGGCCACGGAGGATTGTACGATCGTCTAGACAGTATACTCTTTGCCAGTCCTTTTATTTACTTGGTTTTAATACTATTTGAATATGTTTCATAAAGAAGGATATACCATAATTATCATAACATTACTTGTTGTAGCGATAGGTTTTGTTTCAACACAAACCTGGGTTAGTCCTGTTTGGCTGCAATACGTATGTTATGCTGCACTAACAATCTTATTAATTCTAATCCTTCAATTTTTTAGAAATCCTACTAGAAAAGCCGCCGGAAACATAGAAGAGATCGTCTCTCCTGTTGATGGGAAAGTAGTAGTCATAGAGGAAGTTTTTGAAAAGGAATATTTTAAAGAGAAACGCTTGCAGGTTTCGATCTTTATGTCTCCGCTTAATGTACACGTAACCCGTTACCCAGCCGGCGGCGAGGTTGTTTACAGCAAATACCATGCGGGGAAATATCTTGTAGCCTGGCATCCTAAAGCTTCAGAAGAAAATGAACGCACTACTGTAGTTGTACGTTCAACAACTTTTGGCGATGTGCTTTACCGTCAGATCGCAGGAGCTTTAGCTAAGCGTATTGTAAATTATGCTAAAGAAGGCGAGACTGTGATCCAAGGAGATGACAGCGGTTTTATCAAATTTGGTTCTCGCGTTGATGTATTTTTACCCTTAGACACGCCTATTGCCGTTAAGCTTAATCAAAAGGTAAAAGGAGCTCAGAGCGTTATAGCAACCCTTAAGTAAACAGGTTTGACAAAAGAACAGTTAGATAAAGAATTCAGGGCTGCTTACGAAAAAGCGAGCGCTACCACTCAGGCGCTGCCTCAGGATATTCAGCTTTTGCTTTATGCATACTACAAACAAGGAAATCATAAGAGCAAGATCATTCCTATTGAAAATATAAAAGAAAACGATTTGCGAAGTGCTTTTAAATACAATGCGCTCATACAAATCAAAGGACTTTCTGCTACTGAAGCAAAAAAGGAATACATCAAGCTAGTTGCTCAACATATTCCTTAGTTTTAAAATTTCTATTGTATTCCAGACTTAGCTCAAAGCCGCTAATCGCTTTTCTAGTGCTTCGATCTTGGCTTCAGCATCTGCTTGCTTTTGACGCTCGATCGCGACTACCTTTTCCGGAGCATTATTTACAAAACGCTCATTAGAAAGTTTACCGGAAACCGACTTCAAGAAGCCTTTGGTATATTTCAATTCTTCATTGATCTTAGCCAATTCAGCTTCTACATCTATAGCTCCCGTAAGCGGAATAAAGTATTCATTTGCTTTTACTCGGAAAGAAAGCGCTCCGTCTACACTGGCGTCTGTACTTTCAATTTTAGACAGGTTACACAGCTTGGTGATCACTGTATCAAAACCATCTGAAAAATCTTCAGTATTCAGCACAAAAAGCTCCAGCTCATCTTTAAACGAAATGTTCTTCTCCTTGCGAATCGCTCTAACTCCTGTGATTACCTGAGCAGCCAGATCAAAATCTGCTAACAAAGCCTCATCAGGCTTAGTGATTGCAGGCCATTCATTGATGATCAAGGCTTCTTCCGGAGTACGAGTGGCTATATTTTGCCAGATCTCTTCAGAGGCAAAAGGAATAAATGGGTGTAAAATTCTAAGATTATTTTCTAGAGCTTCGATAACTGCATCAAAAGTTTTCTTGTCAATCGGTTTGCCATATTCTGGCTTTACGATCTCTAACAACCAACTACAGAAATCATCCCAAACCAACTTGTACGTAGTCATTAACGCGTCACTGATTCGGTATTTGCTGAAGTGATCTTCAATCTCTACTGTAGCTTGTTTGAAACGCTCGTTATACCAAGCCAAGCCTTTTTCACTCGACTCCGGCTGCGGAATAGTAGCATCAACTTCCCAACCTTTGATCAATCTGAAGGCATTCCAAATTTTATTTACAAAACCCTTCCCCTGCTGACATAGATCTTCATCAAACAACAAGTCATTTCCGGCTGAAGCACTCAACAAGAGTCCTACACGCACACCATCTGCGCCATAATCATCAATGAGTTTCATCGCATCTGGTGAATTCCCCAAAGACTTAGACATCTTGCGACGCTCGGCATCACGCACAAGTCCGGTTAAGTACACATTGGTAAAAGGCTTTTCACCGGTATACTCATAACCTGCCATAATCATTCGCGCAACCCAGAAGAATAAAATATCGGGTCCGGTTACCAAATCGTTAGTAGGATAGTAATATTTAAAATCTGCATTATCAGGGTTGGCAACACCATCAAAAACACTCATAGGCCATAACCAAGAAGAGAACCACGTATCTAAGGCATCTTCATCCTGACGCAAGTCTGCATCGATTAATGCCGTGTTTCCGGTTTTTGCTTTGGCTGCCTCCAGAGCTTCTTCACGAGATTTAGCTACTACAAAATCTTCCTGCCCGTTGCCGTAGTAATACGCCGGTATTTGCTGTCCCCACCAAAGTTGTCTAGAGATATTCCAGTCTCTGATGTTTTCCATCCAATGGCGGTAGGTGTTTTCAAATTTCTTCGGAAACAAATTCACCTCATCACTTTCCAAAACCGCTTTGATCGCAGGCTCAGCAAGATCTTTCATTTTCAAAAACCACTGATCAGAAAGTTTAGGCTCAATAACTGCCTTTGTTCTTTCTGAAGTACCCACTTTATTGGTATGCTTTTCAGTTTTTACTAAAACACCAGCAGCTTTAAGCTCCTCTACGATCTCTTCTCGCACAACAAAGCGATCCTTTCCTTTATAATGAAGACCGTGTTCATTCAAAGACGCATCATCATTAAAAATATCAATAACATCCAGATTGTGGGTATCTCCGAGCATTTTATCATTCTCGTCGTGTGCCGGAGTTACTTTTAAACAACCGGTACCAAATTCAAGGTCAACATATTCATCTTCAATAATAGGCACTTCTCTGTTTGCGATAGGAACGATGGCTTTCTTCCCTTTTAAATGAGTAAAACGCTCGTCATTAGGATTGATACAGATCGCCGTATCACCAAAAATCGTTTCCGGTCGCGTAGTTGCTATGGTAAGCGTCTCATCGCTTCCAACCAATTTGTAGCTCAAGTAATATAAAAATCCTTGACGCTCTTCGTGAATAACTTCTTCGTCAGAAAGGGTTGTTTGTGCTTCTGGATCCCAGTTTACCATACGATGACCACGGTAAATAAGCCCTTTATTGTACAAATCAACAAAAGACTGAATAACACTCGCTGACATGGTGTCATCCATAGTGAACCGTAAACGTTCCCAGTCGCAAGAAGCTCCCAACTTTTTAAGTTGCTCTAGAATGGTTCCGCCATATTTATCGGTCCACTCCCAAGCGTGCTTTAAAAACTCGTCGCGCGTTAAATCACTTTTATTGATTCCTTCGGCTTTGAGTTTTGCAACTACTTTAGCTTCGGTAGCAATAGATGCGTGATCGGTTCCCGGCACCCAACACGCGTTGAATCCTTTAAGGCGCGCACGTCTTATCAATACATCCTGAATGGTATTATTCAACATATGCCCCATATGCAAGATCCCCGTAACGTTAGGCGGCGGAATTACAATAGTGTAAGGCTCTTTATCATTAGGTTCTGAATGAAAATAATTGTGTTCCATCCAGTAGTCATACCACTTTTGCTCTACTTCTTTTGAGCTATATTTTGAAGCTAATGCCATTATTGGTCTAGTTTTTGTCTTTAAGAGTGCAAAAGTACTTATAATAGTAAGTATTCTGAAAAAAACCGACAGATTAAACGTCTGCTTTTTCAATTGAAAAATTGTAAGAAAAAGCCTAACAACATATTAAATAAGTGCTTCTTTTTGCAGAAACTTTAGAATAAGCTTACTTTTATATCTAATTAACACAGAGAATTATGAAAAAAATTGTTTTGATACTTGCTGTTGGGCTTATGACTTTAGGCCTTCAAGCTCAGGATAAAAAAGCCGCGATCACGTTCGAAACAGACGTTATAGACTATGGTGATGTCGCTCACGGAAGCGATGGTACTCGTGAATTTAAGTTTACAAATACAGGAGACGCTCCTTTAGTTATTTCTAAAGCATACTCTACTTGTGGTTGTACCGTTCCTAGTCCGCCAAAAGATCCTATCGCGCCGGGTGAAAGCGGTGTGATCAAAGTGAAATATGACACCAACCGTTCTCCGGGGCCTATACGTAAAACTATTACCGTTTATACCAATGCTTCGGCAGAACCTTATACCTTAAAAATTAAAGGGACTTTACTACCGGCGACAAATTAAAAGCCGAAAAAATATAAAATTTAAAAAGCGACCAATAGGTCGCTTTTTTTTCGTGCATTGCCAAAGGGTTTAATACGTTAAGGCAATTTACTGGTCTTTAATAAGTTTCTTAAGTCTTAATTTTCGATTAAACACCATCCCATTACGTTCTACTTTTAGCCGCAATACAGCACCTTCCTCTTTAAAAAAGTGCTTGGTAATATCATCAAGTTCCAAATTACGCACATCTCGGCCGTTTATTTTCACGAGTTTATCTCCTACAGCCAGGCCAGCTTCAGCTCCGGGCGAATCGTCACGTATGGCTGCAATCTCATAATTGGGTTTTAACTGCAACTGCGGAAATTGCACCATATTGGTCTCTAAGAAAATAGTTTTGGTCGCATTATTTTCTGTAGCATTTCCTGAAGTTTTTGAGATGCTGTAATCAATATCAGCTACGAGCTCAAAACCAGAATGCTCTACAACAAGTCCGCTGCGATTGTACCTGAAGGGTTCATCAAAATATCTGTTTTTACGCAAAAACATTTTCTTTGCGCTATAATCGAGATAAACTGTAAACCTTCTTAGAACTTCAGCTCCAATACTTCCATTCCTATAATCTACGCCATTGAGATAAGCCAGCGATAATTCGTCCGGATAGGCAACATTCACCTTTTTAAGATTAAAATCTCCTAAAGTTAACTGCGCAATTCTAGATCGATGCCCGGTAACTTCACCATTGAGTCCCAAGCCCAAATGATCTTTAAAAGAGTTCTCAGAAACCCGAATATCCTCGTGCGTATTTTCAAACAACCACAGCGCATCACCGCTTCCTGAATCTAAAAGTAATTTTGCCTGAAAATCTGTATCGTTCTGACTTAAGCCTATATTTAAATAGGGCTTCCCTTTATTCAACTCAAATACTAATTCGGTACAAGACCGAAACTTTTTAGACCGAAACACTTCCGGCTCATAAAGCTTCACATAACTTTTTTGATAATTCAGCTCCACTGCCAAGTCTTTTAAGAGCGCATAGCCTATAATACCGTGAACCGGAAATCCCAGTCGCGGAGAAAAATTTTGCGCACTATCAGAAACGTAATAGATGGTTTGATTTATCGCTGCCGCTTCTCCAACATTAATAATGTTCTGAGTAGATTTGATCGCTTTAGTGGGTTCCCCATCTCCTGCTCCCCGCAACCAAACAGTAGATTGATTGTTAAGTTCTAGCGGGTAATCGGCTTCCGCATTAAACAAAATAGTAGAACGCACTCCGGTGTCGAGAAGAAGAGACAATTCAACACCATTAACCTGTACAGGAATGATCATTAGATTATTCACCACGTCGGCTTTAATTTTTATATGATTTTTACCTTCAGGCAAAAGAAAAGCTCCTTGAGGAAAAACCTCAAAAGTTATCATATAAATAATTAGTGACGATATTAAATAAACATAACGCATAATTAAAATGCATTTACTGTTAATTTAATAATATTCATTCAAAAACCCGCTAACAATCTTTAAATTTTTTTCTCATTTATAATTTGCAACTTTACAGCTTAAACTAAATGACATGCCGCAAGTATCGCAAAAAGGGCAGTTGATGCCACAATCTCCTATACGTAAATTAGTACCCTTTGCTGAAGCAGCAGAAGCCAGAGGTATTAGTATTCATCAATTAAACATCGGTCAGCCCGATATTCAAACACCTCAAACTGCGCTTGACGCAGTAAAAGAGGCTGATATTGATGTTTTATCCTATAGCCATTCTGCCGGATTTTTAAGCTATCGCCAAAAGCTGGCAGCTTATTATGGCAAACAAGGCATCGAGATGGATGCTAACGATATCATCATAACGACAGGAGGCTCAGAAGCGCTTATGTTTGCTATGGGAAGTATTACAGATCCGGGTGACGAAGTCATTATCCCCGAACCTTTTTATGCAAATTACAATGGTTTTGCTACAGCTTCAGGTGTTACCGTAAAGCCGGTGATCTCTTCTTTTGAAAGCGGTTTTGCGCTTCCTCCTATTTCTGAGTTTGAAAAACAGATTACCGATAAAACCAAAGCAATAATTATTTGTAACCCAGGAAATCCTACCGGTTACTTGTATAGCAAAGACGAACTCAACCAACTTTCTGAATTGGTTAAAAAGCACGATCTGTTTTTAATTGCGGACGAAGTTTACCGCGAGTTTGCCTACGATGGCTTACAGCATAATTCGGTTTTGAATCAACGCGAGATCGACGCGCATACGATTATGATCGATTCGGTTTCTAAGCGTTTTTCTATGTGTGGTGCGCGTATTGGATGCATCGTAAGTCGCAATAAAGAACTTATGGCGACAGCAATGAAATTTGCTCAAGCGCGTCTAAGTCCGCCAACTTTGGCTCAGATTGCAAGTGAAGCTGCTCTTGATACGCCGCAGTCCTATTTTGACGAAGTGATTTCTGAATATGTTGACCGCAGAGATACGCTGATTGCAGGTTTAGAAGCCATTCCCGGTGTGCGTGTTGCAAAACCCAAAGGTGCATTTTACTGCATTGCGGAGCTTCCTGTGAAAAATTCTGATGATTTTGCACAGTGGCTTTTAGAATCTTTTGAAGTCAACAAAAAGACAGTAATGGTAGCTCCAGCAGCAGGTTTTTACTCAACTCCGGGCGAAGGTTTAAATCAGGTGCGTATCGCTTATGTACTTAAAAAAGAAGATTTGATTGAAGCTGTCGAACTTTTAAAAGAAGCTTTAAGCCAGTATAAAGACTAAATGCAAATTCAGGAAAACGCTTCTTTAAAACCGTACAATACCTTTGGTATTTCAGCAAAAGCAAAAGCATTTATTTCGGTTACAGATATCGGAATGCTTCAGCAAGCTTTGGCAAATTCTGCATATCCTAAAAAGTTTATTTTAGGCGGTGGCAGTAATATGCTGCTGAAAAATGATGTAGATGCGCTTGTGATCCACATCGCTTTAAAAGGAATTAAGACGGTAAAAGAAACGGATGAAGCGATTTGGTTAGAAGTTGCCGGCGGCGAAAACTGGCATGAGTTCGTGATGCATTGCGTGGAGCAAGGCTATGGTGGTTTAGAAAATATGGCGCTTATTCCCGGCAATGTAGGCACGGCTCCTGTTCAAAATATAGGTGCTTACGGCGTAGAATTGAAAGATCATTTTTACAGCTGTACCGCAGTTCACAGAACCACGCTAGAACAAAAAACCTTCTCGCGTGAAGCATGTCGTTTTGGTTATAGGGATTCGGTTTTTAAAAATGAGTTGAAAGATCAATACGTCATTACTGCAGTTATATTTAGGCTTGATAAGACAAATCATACCTTACACACCGGTTACGGAGCAATTCAAGAAGTACTTGCTGAAAAGCAAATCAATAATCCTACGATAAAAGATATTGCTCAAGCGGTCATTGATATTAGGTCTTCAAAACTTCCCAACCCTGATGAATTAGGCAACAGCGGGAGCTTTTTTAAGAATCCCGTGATCTCGATAAAGCAGTTTGAAAAGTTACAGCAAGAGCATCCTAAGGTTCCATTTTATACAGTTTCAGAAACTGAAATTAAAATTCCTGCCGGTTGGCTTATTGAACAAGCCGGATTTAAAGGAAAGCGTTTTGGTGATGCCGGTGTTCATAAAAACCAAGCTTTGGTCCTCGTAAATTATGGCGACGCCAGCGGAAACGAAATTTGGGATCTAGCGCTGCAAATTCAGAAGGAAGTTCATCAGCAATTTGGCATTGAGATTCAGCCTGAAGTCAATATTATAGAATAATAAAAAATCCGTTTCAAAAGCATTTGAAACGGATTTTTAGCTTCAGCCTATTTCATAACGCTCGATTCAAATTTAACAGTAGGTTTTGTTATCCGCACCCCGTAAATACGACCAAGCATTTGCTTTGGGCTCAAGGCTTCATTTTGTATCTTTGCACTATATTTTTTAGTTATGAAACTACTATTGATCACATTACTTTTATTAGGACTTGCTTTTGCCGGAATTGCAATTAAGATCTGGGCAAAAAAAGACGGTAAATTCGCCGGAACTTGTGCAAGCCAAAATCCTTACCTGAACAAAAGTGGTGAAGCTTGTGGTATGTGCGGTAAAATGCCGGACGAAATTGGCGACTGCTCTACGCAAAAAGCCTCATAAATTCTTGGCTTGACTTTTTTAAGTCCATTCCTCTTTTACAGCTTTCTCGTTATCTGCTGTATCAACTTAGGGTATTTCCTTTACTTTTCGGTATTTAACGCTGAAGAGAAAAAAGAAAACAACAATTCGCATTTTGATGGAATTTCTATCATTATTTGTGCTAAAAATGAAGCAGCGCATCTCCTTGGTTTAATTGAAAAACTCCTTTTTCAGGATTATCCTCTTTTTGAAATTGTATTGATCAACGATCACTCTAGCGATGCAAGCCTGAGTATTATGCAGGATTTTGAAAAGAGAAATGCTAACATTTCAGTTTTTGATCTTAAATCTTCTACCGGAAAAAAGGCAGGAATAACGCTAGGAATCAAAAATGCGCAATACGAAACCTTAGTTTTCACAGATGCCGATTGTCTCCCCGCGTCAAATCAATGGCTCAAAAAAATGAGCGCAGCCTTTTCAAGAGAAACACAAATCGTCCTCGGTTATGGGGCTTATAAAAAATTTAAAGGATCGGTTCTCAATAAACTCATCCGTTTTGAAACGCTACTTACGGCGCTGCAATATTGCTCTTATACTTTACGTAAAAATCCCTATATGGGAGTAGGCAGAAATCTTGCCTATTGCAAATCGCTTTTTAATACTTCAGGTGGCTTTGAAGCCCACAATCACGTGAAGCCCGGAGACGATGACCTTTTTGTAAATCAAAATGCTACAACAACAAACGTAGCAGTCTGCACTAAACCGGAAGCATTTACGATTTCTGCTCCTAAGACCAATTGGAGGGATTGGTTTATTCAGAAAAGAAGACATGTGGGCGTCGCTCATTTATATAAACCAAAGCATAAGCTGCAATTGGGTTTATTCTATCTTTCACAAGCGATGTTCTTCCTATTATTTTTAGCGCTGCTATTAACCAAAAGTTATTTAATACCGGCAGCCTGCACATTTTTATTCCGTGAGTTGTATGTTTGGCGTGTTTATGCAGAAGCTGCAAAGAAGCTGAAAGAACTGGATCTGGTATTTTATTCCCTCTTGCTAGAACCATTTTTAGTGAGCTTGCAAATGCTTATCTTTATAACAAACACACTGGTAAAACCCCGCCGTTGGAAGTAAATCAAGACATCGTCAATAACAAAATAATTCAAGCTAAAGCAGGAAGTCAGAGCGCTTATAATTACCTGCTCAACACCCATTGGAATATGGTTTACCGCTTTCAGCTTGACCGTACTAAAGACGAATTTAAAGCGGAAGAAATTACGATTCAGACCTTTGCGAAAGCCTTCAATCAATTAGAGTCGTTTGACAATGCCTATAAATTCAGTACGTGGTTGATCACGATTTCTAAGAATTTACACATTGATTTACTTCGGAAAGAAAGCAGCAGACAGCGCCATTTCAGTAAAGATGAAAAAGTAAATAAAGTAGTTGACGACAACCCAACTGCTGAAGATGCGCTCATCACAGAACAAAGTCTTTCTGAACTCAAAGGGCATATCAAAAAACTTAAACCGCATTATCAGGAAATGATAAATTTGCGCTACTTTCAAGAAATGAGTTATAAAGAAATGGCGCAAACTTTAAACGAACCTATGAGTAATGTGAAGGTGAAATTATTGCGCGCACGCCGCTTACTATCAGACTTGATTGAAAAAGAGCAATAAGCAATCATGAAAGCATTTTTTAAACAGTTGGGTCCCGGTCTTTTATTTGCCGGTGCTGCTATTGGTGTATCCCATTTGGTTCAGTCTACCCGTGCGGGAGCTGATTATGGCTTAGGTTTAGTCTGGGCGTTGGTGCTTATTCACATTATAAAATATCCTTTTTTTCAGTTTGGTCCCAGATATGCCGCCGCTACCGGCCAAAGTCTTCTAGACGGTTATAAACGTCTGGGTAAAGCCGTTTTAATAATTTATTTCTGCATCAACTTACTTACGATTTTCACCATTCAAACCGCGGTAACCATCGTAACGGCAGGTATTGCTACCTATATCTTTGATGTGAACTGGGACATCACAATCTGGTCTCTGATCATTACCGGCATTTGCGCTGTAATTTTAATAATTGGCCGCTACAATCTCTTAGATCGCTTGATGAAAGTCATCGTGATCACGCTCACGATAAGCACGCTTGCTGCAGCTTTTATGGCAGGCTCACAAACTTCTGAAGCTGTTAGTTTAACTCAAATTCTTCCTAAAGATTCTGTGGGTATTGCATTTCTTATCGCATTTATGGGCTGGATGCCCGCGCCTTTAGACATTTCTATCTGGCATTCCTTATGGTCTTTGGAAAAAGCTAAAAGTGGTACGATCACACCAAAATCTGCTGTGTTTGATTTTAACATCGGCTTTCTAGGCACTATAATCGTTGGCACCTGTTTTGTAGCATTAGGCACGTTTATTATGTTTCATAGCGGTAGCAGCTTTAGCTCTAGCGGTGTTGCTTTTGCACAGCAATTAATTGATATGTACACCGGTAGTCTGGGTAATTGGGCATTTTACCTCATTGGTATCGCAGCCTTGACGACTATGTTTAGTACAACGCTTACAACTTTAGACGCTTCGCCGCGCTCCATGGCAAAAGCATTAGAACTTATCACCGAAAAAGAAAACAAGAATAGTTATCTCATTTGGATCATCATTCTCATTCTGGGCACTGTGGGTATTCTTTTCTTTTTGACCAACGAGATGGGAACACTGGTAAACATTGCAACCATCCTTTCTTTTTTGACTGCTCCGTTTTTTGCGATCAGTAATGTACTGGTAATGAACAGCGCCGAAGTGCCAGAAGAACATCGACCAAGCAAACTGCTTAATTATTTCAGTTGGTTTGCTATCGTATTGCTCGTTCTTTTCAGCTTGTGGTATTTGAGTACGCTATTCTGATTTTTTCTTTCGTTCTTCCTTGCGAGTTCTAATGGGTGCATTTTCTATAACGGTAGAAAGCACAATATGCGTTTTGGTCTCGCCATACGTAATGAGTTTATCGATAAATTCTTCTAGATGGAATTGATCAAAAAGTACCACTTCCATAAAAATATTTTCATTCCCCGTAATTCGATAGCAATTGAGCACTTCGCTAAAATCATGAACCTTCTCTAAGAAGGGTTTCAGCCTTCCCATAAAAGCCCTCAACGTGATTATAGCTTTAAGTTGATGACCCGATTCTATATGAGAGATTTCAGCTTTATAACCTATTAAAACACCAGCATCTTCCATCTTGCGAATGCGCTCTGCAACAGCAGGCGAAGTGATACCCACTTCACGCCCAATCGCACTCACACTCATACGCGCATTGCGTTGTAAAATTTGAAGAATTTTCCAGTTTGTAGAATCAATATGCATTTTTAAACAAATTAGATTTATTTCTTTAAAAATTAAAGTAAATACAAATTTACACTTTAAAATCAAAATATATAAGTTTTGAAATACCGCTAAATTTGAATCACAATTTAAACGATGACTTACGTACCACGAAATACGCATCTTTATAACCAAGCTATCGAGATCCTGAAGCTTTCGCGCTCAGTATCAAACTATTTGGTTTATGATCTTGCCCATCTCAAGAAAGATGGTAGCGAAGATCCGTGCGTATATTTTACCGGTGATATCGTACGTCAATCAGACTCACTTGCTCCGGAAATTTTAAAGGCCGAAAATCAAGCTTTTCAAGACGACCGATTAAAACACGCTGCATCTTTAGACCAGTTGACTTCTAGTCTATACCGCACGTGTGAACGTCTGGAGCGCGCAGAAAGCAATGGAAAAGACTTCGTACGCATATTGCGTCGCGAAATTCGAAAATTCAGAAAGCTTCAGCATAAATGGATGATGACCTTATAGGTACATCTATTTCTTTGAAAAGAATGTTTTGTATTTTTAAATCAATCCTTTCACCCCTATATTAAGGCTCAGATTTAAAGCTAGAAAACACATGCCATCAGAAGACGATTTTAATTCGCAAAATGATTATCAAGATAGCGAACTCTTTAAAAAAGCAACCGAAATTTTAAAGTTGGCTAATCGTATTGCAGAGATTGCAGCGTCTTATGAGATTGACTCAAAAGACAAAAATGAACAAGAAATTTTGCGCAGTCAAGCCTTGTTCATACGTGAAGATGCATCAATCATTCCTTCAAAGATTGCTGGAGCTTATCATTGTGACCTTTATGACATTAAAATGGAAAAGGCAACCATCATTCGCAAATGCGCACGCGATCTCGCAACACATATGACCGGCTTAGAGATGTTTGGTTTTAAAGAAACCGAATACCTCAACTTACTTCGTAACGAGATTGAAGACTTCAGGATTTTATTTGCAGAATGGGTAAAGACTTTTGACCCGTGGAATTATATGATAGACCGCTGGGGACTCTTTAATCCACCTGGAATCAATTATAACGATCCCGACCCCGACGACGATTTACCCTTTGACCCGGACGATCTTGATTTTGAAGATTGAAAACAAAAAAAGCCCATTTTTCAAAGGGCTTTTTTTTCATAATATTTGATTTAGTCTTACATATTTCGTCTGTACTGACCTCCTACTTCAAAAAGTGCTGCGGTAATTTGACCGAGCGAACAAATTTTCGTCGCCTCCATAAGTTGTTCAAAAATATTGTCGTTGTTGATCGCCGCCTCTTGAACTTTGCGCAAGGCATTTTCCGCCTCATCTTCGTAGGCTTTATGAAGCTTTGTTAAAGTATTGATCTGTGATTGTTTCTCTGCTTCTGTCGCTCTGATGACTTCGGCAGGTTTTACCGTTGGCGAACCTTTACTGCTCAAAAACGTATTCACACCAATAATCGGGAAATCTCCATTGTGTTTCAGCGTCTCATAATACAAGCTTTCTTCCTGTATTTTACTGCGCTGGTACATCGTTTCCATAGCGCCTAATACGCCGCCGCGTTCTGTAATTCGATCAAATTCAGTCAAGACCGCTTCCTCTACTATATCTGTAAGTTCTTCTATTATAAATGCTCCTTGAATAGGGTTTTCGTTTTTCGCTAAACCTAATTCTTTATTGATTATTAACTGAATCGCCATCGCTCTGCGCACACTTTCTTCAGTTGGCGTGGTGATCGCTTCGTCATAAGCGTTTGTGTGTAACGAATTGCAATTATCATAAATCGCATACAGCGCCTGAAGCGTCGTACGAATGTCATTAAAATCAATTTCCTGCGCGTGTAAAGATCTTCCTGAAGTTTGAATGTGATATTTCAGCATTTGAGCTCGAGGATTGGCTCCGTATTTATGCTTTAGCGCTTTAGACCATATTCTACGCGCCACACGACCGATCACGGCATATTCAGGATCGATACCATTACTGAAGAAAAATGAAAGGTTGGGACCAAATTTATTGATGTCCATACCACGGCTGAGATAGTACTCTACATAGGTGAATCCGTTTGCTAAAGTAAACGCGAGTTGTGTAATAGGATTGGCACCAGCTTCTGCAATATGATATCCTGAAATAGAAACCGAATAAAAATTGCGCACCTGATTCTCGATGAAATATTCCTGCACATCCCCCATAAGACGCAGTGCAAATTCGGTTGAAAAAATACAGGTGTTTTGCGCCTGGTCTTCTTTCAGAATATCGGCCTGAACGGTACCGCGCACCTGTTTGATCGTTTCTTCCTTAATTTTTGAATAGACATCCGCTGGCAAAACCTGATCTCCGGTAACGCCAAGCAGCATCAAGCCCAAACCATTATTCCCTTCAGGAAGTTCGCCGTTGTAAGCCGGTCTGTCTAATCCATTTTCCTTATAAATCGATTGAATGGTTTGCTCGACTTCGTCTTCTAAATTATTCTCTGTAATGTATTTTTCACACGCCTGATCAACGGCTGCATTCATAAAAAAGCCGAGCAACATCGGCGCCGGGCCGTTAATGGTCATACTTACCGAAGTCATCGGGTTTGCCAAGTCAAAACCTGAATATAATTTTTTTGCATCATCGAGACAGCAGATTGAAACACCCGCATTTCCGATCTTTCCATAAATATCTGGGCGATGATCGGGGTCATTACCATAAAGCGTGACACTGTCAAAAGCGGTAGAAAGTCGCTTTGCAGGTAAGCCCATGCTCACGTAGTGAAAACGACGGTTGGTACGTTCCGGGCCACCTTCTCCGGCAAACATTCGGGTAGGATCTTCTCCCGTACGTTTAAACGGATACAAGCCTGCAGTATACGGAAATTCTCCCGGCACATTTTCTTGCAACACCCATTTTAAAATATCGCCCCAAGCTTGATATTTTGGCAACGCCACCTTAGGAATCTGACTGTGCGACAAAGATTCTGAATGCGTTTCGATCTTGATTTCTTTATCACGAACTTTAAACGTGTACACAGGATCTTTGTAGCGATTCACTTTATCTTGCCAACCTAAGATCACTTCCCAATTATAGGGATCCAGATTCATTTTTACCTTATCAAATTCAGCTAGAAGCAGTTTTGCTAAATCCTGATCTTCTGCAGCGTCGTTTAGAATTAGTCCGGTTTTGTCAAGTTTAGGCAACTCACCGGTTACGGTATCTAATGTTTTAAAAATCCCATAGAGTTTTTGTGCAACTTCAGCCTGAGTAGCTGCGGTGTCATCATAACTGCGATTATTTTCGGCGATTTCAGAAAGGTAACGCGTGCGCGCCGGCGGAATCACAAAGATCTTCTCAGACAACTCATCGGTAGCGCTGAAGGTACTTTCAAAATTTGCTTCGGTTTTTGCATTGAGTGTTTTGATGATTTCAGAATACAATTTATTCATTCCGGGATCATTAAACTGCGAAGCGATAGTTCCGTAAACCGGTAAATCTTTTTGATCAACTTCCCACAATTGATGGTTGCGCATATATTGCTTTTTCACATCACGCAGCGCATCCTGAGCCCCACGTTTGTCGAATTTATTTATAGAAACCAAATCGGCAAAATCAAGCATATCGATCTTCTCCAGTTGCGTTGCCGCGCCAAATTCCGGGGTCATCACATATAAAGACACATCGCTGTGCTCAAGAATTTCGGTATCGCTCTGGCCGATTCCGCTGGTTTCTAAAATGATTAGATCGTATTGAGCCGCTTTCAACACATCAACAGCTTCTTGCACGTGTTTAGAAAGTGCTAAGTTGCTTTGACGAGTCGCCAGCGAGCGCATATAAACACGTGGCGAATTGATTGCATTCATACGAATACGGTCTCCTAAAAGCGCCCCGCCTGTTTTGCGTTTTGAAGGATCAACCGAAATAATCCCAAGATTTTTCTCTGGGAAATCATTTAAAAACCTTCTTACGAGTTCGTCTACCAGCGAGGATTTCCCCGCACCTCCGGTTCCTGTAATTCCTAATACCGGAACGCTAGAAGCTGTTTCAACCGCTCTAAATTTCTCTAGAAATACGTCGTGATTATTTTCAGCCATGGAGATGAGTCGGGCTAAAACATTCACGTCCTTTTCCTGAAGCGCGATTTGAATTTTTTCAGTCTTCGGCAAAACTTCCGCAGCCGGAGCAAAATCGGCCTTTTCAACAAGATCGTTGATCATTCCTTGTAATCCCATCTCACGCCCATCGTCTGGCGCATAAATACGCGTGATCCCGTAATTCATTAATTCCTCGATTTCTTCCGGAAGAATTACTCCGCCGCCGCCGCCAAAGATCTTGATGTGTCCCGCTCCCTTTTCCTGAAGCAAATCATACATATATTTGAAATATTCGGTATGACCGCCTTGATACGAAGTCATTGCAATCGCCTGAACATCCTCTTGAATAGCCGTGTTCACAACCTCTTCTACACTGCGGTCGTGCCCGAGGTGAATCACCTCAACACCTGTTGCTTGAATGATACGACGCATAATGTTTATTGCGGCATCGTGACCATCAAAAAGCGAGGCTGCGGTTACAATACGTACTTTATGTTTAGGATAATAGGGCTGAATTTGATTCATTCGTAATTTTTTGCTTTTTTAAGACCACTAATTTAAATAATTACTAACTAATTGATAATTATTTTGTGTTATTAATATTATAATTTGAAAGTTTATTTTCTAGATTAGCGAGCAGACAAACTTAATTTTATCCGCTGAGAATCAACCAACCAAGCTTTTCAAATTATGCAGAAAATTACGCTTTTAATCAATTGTCCAGATCGCAAAGGTATTGTCACCACTATAACACAGTTTATTCTTGAACGCCAAGGAAATATCGTGTATCTCGATCAACATGTAGACCGCCAAGAAGGTATCTTTTTTATGCGTGTTGAAAGTGAATTTGATCAAGAGGGTTTTAGCATCGCAGATTTTGAGATGCAGTTTATTGCTCAATTTGTTGACGACTATCAATTGACCTATCAACTTTTTGATGCGTATTACAAACCGCGTTTAGCGCTTTTTGTTTCTAAATATGATCATTGCTTATATGATCTTTTAGGACGTTACGCTTCAGGAGAATTACCTGTTGAAATCCCGCTGATCATCAGCAACCACCCTGATCTGGAAATTGTTGCCAAACGTTTTGAAATTCCGTTTAAACATATTGCGGTGACTAAAGCAACTAAGGCAGAAGCTGAAGCAGAACAAATCGCAGCAATTAAAGAACACAATATCGATTTGATCGTTCTCGCACGCTATATGCAAATCATTTCTGATGACTTTGTAGCGCAATTCAAGAATAAGATCATCAACATTCACCATTCCTTTTTGCCGGCATTTATTGGAGCAAAACCCTACCACGCTGCTTTTGAACGTGGCGTAAAGATCATAGGCGCTACCAGTCATTATGTTACTGCTGATCTGGACGAAGGCCCTATTATTGAACAAGAGATCGTACGTGTGTCTCACGTGCATTCGGTTCAGGATTTTATCCTTAAAGGAAGAGACTTAGAAAAAATAGTTTTGGCACGTGCCATCAAAGCCCACGTAGAACATAAAGTTCTGGTTTTTGGAAACAAAACAGTGATTTTCTCCTAACGCCTATTTTTAAAATCTTCGAGAATAGCCTAACTTAACACTATGAAAAAAATAGTAGCCCTTCTTTCGATCTTAATACTTGGCAGTTGTGCCGAATTACAATCTGTGGTTGATAACCTACCCAATCAAACGGGCATTGACAACACAACCATCGCCAGCGGCCTGCGCCAGGCTTTGGATTTTGGTATCGACAAACAAGTAACCAAACTCACCCAAAAAGACGGCTTCTACGGAAATAATTTAGTAAAAATCTTGCTACCGGAAGAATTACAAAAAGTAGATCAAACCTTACGAAATGTTGGCCTTGGCAGTCTTGCCGATGAAGGCTTAAAAGTACTTAATCGTGCTGCTGAAGATGCGGTAAGCGAAGCGACGCCTATTTTTGTTGACGCCGTCAAAGGCATCACCTTCAACGATGCTAGAAATATACTTCTGGGAGCTGATAATTCGGCAACAACCTATCTGGAAAATAAAACCAGTGCGCAATTGTATGACAAATTCAATCCGGTAATCAAATCATCTTTCAGCAAAGTGGGCGCTGATCAAATCTGGAGCAACCTCATCACCAAATACAACGCATTACCACTTACCAATAATGTAAATCCTGATTTAACAGATTATGTAACCAAAGAAGCCTTAAAAGGGGTTTACACGATGATCGCTGTTGAGGAGAAAGAAATAAGAACCGATTTTTCTGCGCGTACCACCACGCTGCTTAAAAAAGTGTTTGCACTTCAAGATTAGAATCTTATGTCAAATCCGCTAAAAATAGTTGTTGCCGGCCCTATCCCAAGAGATACGATTTCAACTTATGAAAACGATATTATTATGCGCTATGGCTGTGTTACGCACCCGGTGATAGCGCTATCCAAATTATTGGATGATGAAGGCGTGGTTGTACCCGTAAGTAATATGCATAAGAAAGATGAAGAAGGGATCACCTCTGAATTTGCTCCTTTTAAAAATATTGATCTTAGCGGAATCAACACTAAAGAAGACAGCGGCACCGTGATTCTTCTTGATTTTAAAGATCAAAATAATCGCGAAGAAAAACAATTGGCTTGTATGAATCCCATACGGCCAAAGCATATTAAAAAACATCTGGATGCTGCGGTTTTCGTTTTTGTTCCCATCACCGATTTTGAAATAAGCCTGAGCACACTCAAACATATTAAAAAACACAGCGACGCAACCATCGTTTTTGATGCGCACGGTGCCACCACAGCTATGGATGTTAAAGGGCATCGCCATCGCAAATTTTGGGTAGATCGTGATGAGTGGCTTCCGTATATTGATGTTTTAAAAATGAATTTAGAAGAATCGCAATGCATGTCATTCGCGCGTGAATACGAGCGCGAGATTCCTTCAATTTATGACGAGAACGCAACAGAACATCTCGACGATCTTGCTATGCACGTTTTGAAAAAAGGCGTGTCGTATTTCTATGTCACCATGGACTCCAGGGGATGCATTTTGTATGCTATGGAACATGACCAACTCAAAAAAGACTGGATCGCTTCGGTTAAAGTCGACAAAGTTGTGGATACTACAGGATGCGGAGACAGTTTTGCCGGTGGATTAGCTTATGGATTTGCTAAATATAACGATCCCATAAAAGCAGGTCAGTTTGCTAACATTTTAGGAGCTCGACGCACACAAGGAAAAGATTGGGATGTATTTAAAACTGCTGAAGAAACCGAAGAAATACGCAGGAACAGCTACTCTTAACTTAGCTACTTCATCTGAAATACCAAATCCTGAAAATAATCAAAGGCTTTTAGAAGCCTACTACCGTACCAACTGAAATACTCCCCATCTACACATAGAATTTGTGCTTCAGTCTGAGTTTCGAATTCGGCAATATGTTTTTCCGAAAACGGAAACGGCTCTGAAGAAAGCAATACATAATCTGCTTTTTTCAGCAGCTCTGAATCCACTTCAGGATATCTCGAATCTTCTTCCGTGATACTATTTCTGAAACCGCAGACTTCTAAAAGCACATTAATAAAGGTCGCTCTCCCGGCAGCCATTAGGGGACCTTTCCAAATAAGATAAAGTACGCTGCGCACAGGCTCAGAAACCATTTTTGCTCTGAATTGCTCAAGTCGGTTTTTTACCGCTGTTACCAATGCTTCAGCTTGAGGTTTACAACGTAAAAGTGTTCCTAAGTCATCTACAAAACTGTAGAATGAATCAAAATCATTTATATCTGAAACATACACCGGAGCCATTTGGGTACAGGTATCAACGATTTCCTGAGTGTTTTCTTCTTTATTACACAGAATAAAATCAGGTTTTAGGGCTGCTATGCGATCGGCGTGAATGGACTTGGTTCCACCAACGATAGTTTTTTCCGTTCTAAGATTTTCTGGGTGTACGCAAAATTTGGTCACCCCAACCAACCGATCACTCAACCCTAAATCTACCAACAATTCGGTGAGACTGGGGACGAGACAAACGATACGTTTGGGAGTGTTTTTGAGCTTTATTTCACGGCCTAATTGATCTAGCATAGATCAAAAATACAGGTTTAACCGAGTTTTGCGAGATGCGAAGCCATTTGCTTTTGAAGACGTTCTGCTTCGGCAGCTGCGGCTTTTGCAAAATCTTCAGAAGAAGATGCATAAATAATTCCGCGAGAAGAATTGATGAGCAATCCGGCCTGATCATTCATTCCATATTTAAAAACCTCATCCATACTTCCGCCTTGCGCACCTACGCCTGGAACGAGCAAAAATGCATCCGGAATAATCTGACGAATATCCGCCAAGAATTCAGCCTTTGTTGCGCCTACTACATACATCAAGCGCTCGCTGTGCTCCCAAGTGGTTGACGTCGCCAAAACTTTTTTATAGAGCTCGGTTCCATCAATTTGCTGCGTTTGAAAATCGAAAGCTCCGGGATTAGATGTAAGCGCCAGCAATATGGTGAATTTCTCTTCAAAAGCCAGAAAAGGCTCTATAGAATCTTTTCCCATGTAAGGTGCTGTGGTCACCGAATCAAAACCAAGATCTTCAAAAAAAGCTTTAGCATATCTACTTGAGGTGTTCCCGATATCACCACGTTTTGCATCGGCGATCGTGAAAACATCAGGATGCTTCTCGTTTAAATAGTTTATCGTTTTTTCTAAAGACTCCCAGCCTTTTAATCCGTAAGCTTCGTAAAAGGCGGTATTGGGTTTATATGCCACCGCAATCTGATGCGTCGCATCAATGATCGCTTTATTGAATGCAAAAATGGGGTCATCTTCCTCGAGCAAGTGCTTAGGAATTTTATCTAGATCAGTGTCCAGTCCCACGCATAGAACAGATTGCTTTTTCTTTATTTGCTCAACAAGCGTATTGATGTTCAAAACGATAGATTTTAGTACGTTGAAAATTAAATTTGATCGCCGCCTTCCGCTAGTTTTTCGGTATTGCTTACCAGCTGTAATTCGTCTATAATTTTCTGAATATCTCCATCAATAATATTGGCCAAATCATAAAGCGTCAAGTTGATACGGTGATCAGTAACCCTTCCTTGCGGATAGTTATACGTACGTATTTTTGCACTTCGGTCTCCACTGGTTACCATTGACCCACGTTTTGCTGCATCTTCTTCCTGCTTCTTAGCAAGCTCTAAATCATAAAGACGCGAACGCAATACTTTAAACGCTTTCTCTTTGTTCTTATGCTGAGATTTTTGATCTTGACATTGCGCCACCAAACCTGTTGGCTCGTGTGTTAAACGCACCGCAGAATACGTCGTGTTTACCGACTGCCCACCAGGACCTGACGAACAGAAATAATCTATACGTACATCTTTAGGGTCTATTTCTACATCAAACTCTTCAGCTTCAGGAAATACCATAACGGTAGCCGCACTGGTGTGTACACGACCTTGTGTTTCGGTTTGTGGCACACGCTGTACGCGGTGTACTCCGGCTTCAAAGCGTAAGGTTCCATAAACGTCTTCACCGGTCACCTCAACCTGAATTTCTTTATAACCCCCACTGGTTCCTTCACTGTAATCAATCGTACTGGTTCTCCAGCCTTTGCTCTCGCAGTATTTCATATACATACGATACAGGTCTCCGGCAAAAATACTTGCTTCGTCCCCACCGGTTCCTGCTCTAATTTCCATCACAGCATTCTTTGCGTCTTCAGGATCTTTAGGAACAAGCATAAAACGAATTTTTTCTTCCAAAGCAGGCATCGCCTCCTTGGCCTCTTCTAACTGAAGTTTTGCCATCTCGGTCATTTCAGGATCGCTACCATCGGCAATGATCTCTTCAGCTTCCTCAATACGCTGGGTATGCTTAATATAGTTCTCGCGCTCATCCATAAGTGCGCGTAAATCTTTGTATTCTTTATTTAATTCAACATAGCGCTTTTGATCGCTGATTATATCTGGCTGAATGATAAGATCGCTTACTTCGTCAAAGCGTTGTTTTATAAAGTTTAATCGTTCTAGCATAAGCATTTTTAATTGCTTGCGAATTTACATAAAAAAAAAGCGTTTTGCTGTTATTTTAATTGTGCGAAAAGCAATGTTTAGGAAGAAAGAATACTTCAGCTGCTATCTTGAGTTTATTCTGAATAGTCGGTGCTGTATTTACGCTCCCGATCTAAAAGTCCCGTATTTAAACCGTAGTTGATAAGTAAAAACAAAGACGTTACATAGGCTATTCGTTCTAAGTAGTACATTTCATAAATCGAAACGTAATATGCAAAACATGAAGCAACATCTGTTATTAAACAGCTGTACGCGAGAAAACAAAATATTATAGACCTGCGACTTCCTACACGGTAATAATAATAAAGGGAAGACAATAAAAGCGCAATAATAGCACTTCCAAAAATATAAAATGCATAGGTTATTCCCGGTTCTCTAAATTCTGGAGAGGCAATTTCCTCAAGCTGTACAAGCATAAAAGCAAAAGCGAATGTAAGCAGAGCTCCTACTAAAAGGGAAGGTGTTTGAAATTTGTATTTAATAAGCTTACGCCATTGCTTTATTAATAACAGAATATAGCTCAAAATACTGAACGCAAAAAAGTAATAATCGTAATCGTCTTGCTCATAATGGATATAAAAATAATCTCGAGCAACTAAAGCAATTAAAATGGCCACAACATACTTGTTACGCCCTGAAATAAAAAAGGTGTAGTAACTCAAAAAAAGGCAGGTAGAAATAAGCCGCACGCCGCGCATAGGGATAGGAGAAAGAAAACTTATAGCCAAAATATTGAGTACCGCAATCACAACAGCGCAAAACACCAAACTGCTAAGTTTGAGCATCTTTTTCTCTGTTTTAAAATTGTTTTGAATACGGCTCATAAAACCCGCTAAAAATTTTCTTCTGATACAAAAACCGGACTATAACGAGTCAAAGCCCCTGCAATACAGCACTTAAACTTAATTATTTTATTGAAATGAATGCATATAATCTTACCAAAAAAGCCTTGTCAAATAAACAAGGCTTTAGAAGTAAAACAACTTTAAATTTAGAAGTCAGTCTGAAAAACATCTGCAGCATTAAATGCTCCGGTTTGCATAATTGTACTTGAATGACTTAGTCCTAGCTGCGTCACAGCTGCACCATTAGAATCTCCTAGCTGTCTTGTTAAAGCATAGTTATCATCTCCCCATTGTGCTACTGTTGCGAAGTTAAGATCTCCTGAAGTCTGAAGCGTATTTGCATAATTACCATCTCCTACTTGCTCTTGAAAAGAGGTTTGTGTAGAGAAATACTGCTGTGTATTTGCAAAATTGTTATCGCCTTCCTGATATTGACGTGAGTAGTTGTTGTCGTTACCTTGGTAAGCCACAACCTCATTATTATCACCTATAGAAGCTTGAAGCGCAAATTGATATTGTCCTCTTTGCGTTATAGTAGCGTCATTTGCATCACCATACTGCTCCTGCTGCGCAAAACCGATTTGAGAGGAAGCCCAGCCCGTATAGTCAACACCTTGCGTGATCGTTGCTGAATTTGTATTACCATTTTGAATTTGGTAAGCTGCATTATCATTCCCCCATTGGGTTAGTGTTACACTGTTTTGAGCCCCAGATTGATCAGAATAGCCATAATTAAAATCACCTACCTGCTCTACGGTAGCATCATTTTCTGTACCGTACTGATAAACATAATCCCCATTGACTGCTCCTTCCTGAGAAATTTCGGCAGTGTTTCCTTCAATTTGCTGTACAACCTGTGAAAAATTAGAATCACCCAGTTGGGAAATTGCCGCGTCATTTAAATTTCCATATTGATAAGAATACGCTGAGTTGTAAGCTCCTTCTTGATCAACATCCAGAGTATTTTCATCACCTAATTGATACCCATAAGAATAGTTGTATGTACCTACTTGATACACGACTCCAAGGTTGGCATTACCCTGCTGTTCTAAAGTACTCGAATTGCTCTGTGCAATTCCTGCTGCGGAGATTAAACTCGCACCTAATAAAAGAATAGAATTTTTCATAATTCAATTAATAATATATAAATGGTTAATAAATAATATACTTAGTTGACGGCCAGACGGCTGCTTAAAGGGGAGAGGTTCTAGGGAATCTTTAAAATAACTTAAATTCCCACCCAACAAGAAATTTTTCGACGAAAACGTTGTATTTCAAGACAACCTGCACTTAAATATTTTATTATCAGATATTTGCAAATTGACTTAAGATTTTCATTAACTTAACCTTGATTTATTAACCATTTTAAAACCAAGTAATTATGAAAATCAAATCGCTTGTTATGTTGGGCGCACTGAGCTTGCTCTTTTCGTGCCAAAATGAACAACCTATCGCAGACCAGAAAGAAACTCTGGAACAAGAACTAGAAATTACGCCTAAAATCCTAAGTCAAATTGAAGCGCTGAGCTTGAATCCCGAGGATGTAGAAACCATTACAACAACTTTCCCTGACGGAAGCACGAGAACCAGCTTGCTGATCGAGGGAGATATCGCTATCAGTGCTGCAGAATTAGAAAGCATGCGCCCTGTTGATATTAGCAACAAGCAATACCGCACCTATAATCTAGTAACTTCTCCCAGAGTTATCGAAGTAATTGGTTATACAGGTCTGGGCTTCAATCAAAATTTAACAGCACTGCAACAGGATGCACTTACCGAAGCTGTAGCAAATTATAATGATCTGAATTTAGGGCTAAGTTTCAATCTTACATTCACCAATGATCTTACCAACGCAGACATTATTGTATTTCAAAATCCTAATGGCGCTGCTGGTGGTGTTGCCGGTTTTCCTTCTGCAGGAAACCCTTATCTATATGTTCAGATCTATTCTGGTATGGAAAATTATAGTTTAGAAGTTAACACCCATGTTATGACGCACGAGATTGGTCATACCTTAGGACTTAGACATACTGACTGGTTTACGCGTCAGAGTTGTGGTCGACCTAGTTTTGGCGAACTCGCTAATCCTTCAGGGGCTGTTCATATTCCGGGAACCCCTTACAGGTTAGATCCTAATTCTGTAATGCTCTCTTGTTTTGGTCTGGATGAGACCGGAGAATTTGGCAGATACGATATTGTAGCTCTTGAGTATCTTTATTAAGGTAAAAGGAAACTGCTTACTACAAATAAGCAGTTTCCTTTTTTTATACACATCTGTTTTTTTAAACAGGCGCATTTTCTTCAATCAATTTTTCTTCTTTTAATTCAGCCCATAGATCGGCAGGAATTTTTACTGAAAAAGAAGTTGCATTTGCTGCAGACTGCTCTGCAGTACTCGCACCGGGAATTACAGAAGCTACAACAGGATGCGCTGCACAGAACTGCAATGCTACCGTACGTAAATCTACGCCATAGTTATTGATAATAGCATTCATTTTCTCTCGCTTTTCTACCATGTCTTGAGGCATTTTTCCGCCATAGTTCCAGCGATCCGGATTGGCTAAGAATCCGGCGTTTAAGGGACCTCCTATTACAGCGCTGACTTCATTCCTTTCCATCGCAGGAAAAACTTCATTCAACGCATTTTTATGTTCGGCTAAAGAATATTGAATCGCTACAAGCATCACATCAGGATCTGCCACTTCCAAGCATTTTAAAATGGGCTGTGGAGTATTTACGCCCATTCCCCAGCCTTTGATCAGGCCTTCTTCACGCATTTTGGTCAATTCTGGAAATGCTCCTTTTTGCGCAATCTCAAAATGTTTAACCCAATCTTTGCCTAAGTCTCCATTATCTGGGGATAAATCGTGAACAAAAACAATATCTAAAGAGGCTAAGCCCAAGCGATGCAGACTATCTTCAACCGATTTACGAACACCTTCAGCAGTGTAATCATAGTTATGCTTGAAGTTGAGCTTTCCCTCCCATAATAAATCTGGGTTTGGTGTAAAATCTGCATTAGGTCCTAAAACCCTTCCTACTTTAGTAGATAGTAAAAAATCTTCTCGCTTTTGTTCAAACAAAAAATGTCCTAATCTACGTTCGCTAAGTCCCAAACCATACCACGGCGAAGTATCAAAATAACGCACACCGTTATCCCAGGCCGCTTGAAGGGTTTGCGTAGTTACCGCGTTAGAATTCTTGTGAAAACCATTTCCAAAAGCAACTCCGCCTATACCGTGTATAGCAGGAAAATCTATTGGTGTTCGCGCCAAGCCTTGAGGCGCAGCAAAAGGAGCTTTTGTCTCTGACCGTACTGTATTAAAAGGTGCCGAAACCAAAGCTGCCGAAGCAAGTGCCGATTTTGTAATAAAGTTTCTTCTTGATGTCATAGCTTATATATTTTGATTTTTTGTTTTTCGCCAACTGAAAAGCATCGGTGCTTTTTCAATCTGTTTATTACAGCCGCATTTAAAGAGATTTATTCCCAGAAAAATGCTCTAAATCCTGTACATTCTAAATACGGCTTTATTCTAACGGAGCTGTAGCGCTCAAAACAAAATAACAAACGAGAATCGAAACCAAATCTGTAAAAACCTATGAGTAGCCTGTAATTTTCCATTACAAAGCACTATCATAAAATTAACAGAATGAAGCACTGACACAGCTTTAAGCAATCACAAAAAGCCTGAAATTAAAAAAGTGGCTAGTTTCTTCAAACTAACCACTTTTCATCTTGTGACCCCGGAGGGATTCAGTATTTTTAATAAAACCCTAGAAAACAGCGTCTCTAGGCGATTTTCAATTTTTTTGCTTGTCGGATCGCTACCTTACATTTTGATGCTATTTGTCTGACATTCAATTCAAAGGTAGTATTTTCATCTAAAACAACAAGCCTATCAGCAAAAATGCTCATTTAAAATTATATTTCAACTAGTTCTTCAAGGTCCAATTTAATGAGTTCCCAAATTTTAGCTCTATAACAATTTGGCGTAAAATCATCTTCTGCTAAAGAAAAGTCAACAATCTTATTCATCAGTTCCTCTTTTGATAAGTTGTAAGGATATCTCTTTAGGTAAAAACCAATCAGTTCCTGCAACGTATAACTTTCGAGAAGCTCATGAATATCCCAAAAGTCCTTCTTGCGGCCTCCTTGCCCTACAACTTCAAATTTCATTGCAGCTATTTCTTGAACACTAGCAAAACGAACATTTTGTTCCAAAATTAATGGAAATACAAAAGGATCTGTATAGAATAAATCTAATTTTACCAAGTCATCCTCGGTATTCCCTATAAAATAAGATTTACCAAGTCCCACAAGCTCAGAAGAGCTACTAAAATATGGAAAAGTAACTCTAAGAATAGATTCAATTTTTTCAAAATCTATGCTTCCATATGGGGCATCGCTGAACAAATCAATATCAATAGACTCTCGATGACCAAGTTAGAAGACTCAACGAGTTATCTCCTACTCTATAAGATTATAATTCTTGAGATTTTCTTCAAAAGAGGGTAAATAACTTTTCTTGATCGATTGAGCAATCTTCTTAACAGTCTGTCTCCCGTAAAATGCAAGAAGCTCTTGTATTTCTTCTCCGTTTCCGCGCTCAAGTACGCGTTGTATAACAGCACGCTTGTTTTTATCCCAATCTATCTGCTCTAATTGAGTATCCCAAAAGAGCGCTTTTCTAAAATGGTTGAGGTTGGGAATTCTTTTATAGTTTGCCGCAACTTGTTGCTGCATATCATAGCTGGCTTGCAGGAGCATAAAGTAATCTGCTTGTACACTAAAAACCTCTCCCAGCTTAATAGAAAGTTTTGCATTTATGGCTCTTCGCCGGTTTAAAATTGCGCTAATGGTTTGTTTATGCTCATCAATAGTTCGCGCTAAATCACTTGCGGTAATCCCGCGCTTTTTTAAAGCACGTTTTAAAACAGCTCCGGGATGAACACCCTTTATTTTATCCAGATCAGGTAGCATGGCAAAAACTTTCTGTAAAGATGGCAAATAAAGTAAACAAAAATGTTTACTATAAAGACCATCATATGCAATTCTTCGAATAACCCGTTAAATTATGTAACGGGGTATTCTATTTATGAATAGCTTTTATTAGCCACTTATTTAATTCCACTATATTTTGCAGGAATTGGTTTTCCTTTAGATTCCATAGTCCACAAAAGACTAACGATCCACCAGCGCCCTTTATAATACGTTAATTGATAACTATTCACTCCTTTATCATCAACTCCCTTAGAGTCCTTTCCATAAAATGTCTGAAACACCTGAGCTATACCATTATATTCATCTACAACTTTATGGATTTCTTTTTCAAGATATCCTTCTTCATAGTAAGGGTCTTTTAAAAGCGTCAGAAAATCGTCCAGTGAAACAGATTCAGCTTTTATAGAATCTGCAACTGTAAATTGGGCTGCTGGATGGAATAAATTCCGAACTGCTGCAGTATCCATTTTCTCCCCTTTTTCTATGCTTATTTCCTCAAGGAGCTCATTGATAATTCCATCAATAGATGTAACAGAACTATCTGATTGCTGCTGAGCTAAAGCATTAATGGAAATGCTTAGGAAAAGCAGTAAGTAAAAAGAATATTTCATAGTGTGTTTATTTTTCTTCGATTTTTATTATTCCATCCACCCAGTCTGGTAAATAAAGGCGCATTCCTGTTTTTGTTTCAATAGCGATCAATTTATTTCTTAATTGAACTGATGGCAGTCCAATAGCGCTTCTTGCCTTATTTATTTGCGAGATATTCGATGTGTTAGGAGGAATAAGATAACCGTAGGAGGACTCCTTCCATTCTGAGGTAACTGCTTTCTTCCAATCTTCGGGCAATGCAATTTCATATGGAGAGATATAGCCTTCTTTTAGGAATTGCATCAATTTCGGTTTTATAAAATCAAATAGGGTATCTTCTCTTACATATGCAACTCCTTGAGAATTGTGATGACTTAAAATAGTTGAAACCCAGAAATCATTTCCTATGAGAAACTCCCCAGGATACCCCTTGTGTTCTATGATATCAATTAAGTCGAACAGTTGTTTTTCACTATGTTCAGGAAAATTTTCTGAAATGAATTTTTCTTGTTCTTTCTCATCTTCTATAACATAGGCTTTATACGCGAGTTTCTGATCCTTTTCGATCATTGCGTGAACGCTACTTCTAATAGTGGTATCAATGCTATTTAAGAATTGATCGTGTAAGTGTTCATAGTGTTCTTCTATCTGCTCCCAATCAGAAGCAAGTAGGTGTTTTGCCAGGAATGTATGCTCTTTGAGGTGACCCAACTCCCAGCCATTAGAAATCCCTTTTTTAATGTAAATTAATCCTTTCTTCTTTTCTCCAGTTAAAAGAGAAAGTTGAGCAGCGACTTTATAGTCACGAAGAAAAATGAAATCATACTGATTAAATAACTTTTCATAACGAATCAATGCTTCCTCATATTTTTCTAGACTAATTAATGTTTCTGCTGCTATAATTTCTGAATGATATTGCGTGTAATCATTAGTGTTATTTTCAATCTTATCACAAGCATTCCAAATACATAAAAGACCAAAGAGAATAATCAAGTATCTAATTTTCATAATTAAATTATCGTCAAATATTCTTTTTATTTTAAGCGCTCCACGATAAGAGACGAAAACAGATTCACACCTGTTTTTATACAGCTTTCATCCACTGCAAAATTGGGTGAATGGGTTTGCGCAATAATGCCTTTTTCGTAATTAGAACCTCCCATAAAAAAATATACACTGGGTACTTTAGGCTGAAAAAATGCAAAATCATCGCTTCTACCATCGGCAACAACGCCATACATGCGAAGCACTTTATCCTTTCCATAAATTGTCGATAACTGAGCTAAACTGGCATTAACCAATTTTTCATTATTATCTAAAGTTGGGAATACATCAACCAATGCTGCTTTTATTAGTTTATCTGCATATGGAGAGGCAAGTATTTGGCTTTTAAGGTTCGGAATCGCGGAATCCCGCTGCTTTTTATCGCTGAAACTTAAAAAAGCTCGTATTTCCAGCTTATTTTCTGTTTCCGTTATGCTGAAGTTGTTCTTCTCGACCGTGGTAAAATTTGTGTAGATTGAATTTGGTGCAGCAATCCCTAGTTCCGGATCGCCCATGTTTTGCATGTTCCAAAATTCACTTTCAGGAGCAACATTCTCAAGCCCCCTTATCTGACGTTTTGCAAAAGCGATCAATGCTTTATTATCTGTTACATTTTGAAAGCTAAGATGAACCTGCTTATAATCAGAAAACATTTCTTCTGATTTTGTGGCAATGGTTCCAGCGGGAAAAGGAGTAACATGCATCGCATACATCTCTTCTGGGTGGATAATATCGAACAACCCATCATCTATCATAGCCAGCGCCCCTTTTATATTTTCTTCTGAAGGTTGAAAAACAAAGTATACGGTACCTTCCAACTGTTCTTTTTGGCTGGACAATACATTGGCGATACCCAAAGCAACTGCGGTATGCAAATCATGTCCGCAAATATGACGAACTCCTTCGTTTCTGGATTCAAAATCGACGACATCGGGAGCAGTTGAGGGCATGGCATCAATATCTGCACGCCAGGCTATTTTTTTGCCCGGTTTTGCACCTTTCAAAATTCCCACTACACCATACCCACCAATATTAGTTTTTACCTCAAGTCCAAAGCCAATCAAATATTCAGCGATTTTTTCAGATGTTCTTTTCTCCTCCCCACTGATTTCAGGATGCCTATGCAAATCCCTACGAATGTTGATCAGACTGTCAAAAATTTGTGCTGTTTGCTTTTGAATGTCCTGATGGATGCGTTCTGGTGTATTTTGACCGAAGGCGGAAATAGATATTAAGACAAAAAAGAATATACTTAATAAATCGCGTAACGTTTTAGACTTCATTTTGTTATGTTTTGATTGATGTAACAAAAATGCAAACGAATAGTGATCCCTACCTGTCACATATGTGACAAAATCAGTTCTTGGCAAGTTTTCTTCGTATTCTACTCAGCGATTGTCTTTCTACACCCAGAAAAGAAGATAGATCCGTTAAACTGATGCGCTGGATCAGATCTGGATTTTCATTGATGAATTTCAAGTATCTTTCCTCTGCAGTATTAAACAAAAAACTCTCAACTCTATCATTCAAAATAGTCAGAACCATCTCTGCAATAAGCCTGCCTTGCATTTCACTATTTTTAAATCGTTTATAGCTTTCCATTATCGATGAATACGGCAGGCGCACAACTGTAGTTGGCTCTAAGCATTTAAAGTAATACTTGGTAGGTATTTGTCTTAAATAAGCTGGATAATCAGTAACATAAGCCTGCTCCTTGGTGAATCCTGTAGTTATAGCATTGCCTTTTTCATTTATATAATACCTTCGAATAAGGCCTTTACAAATAAAACACATATGCGATTGAACTTCCCCGGCTTTTAAAAAGTAATCCCCTTTCTCAAAAGATGCCACAGACAAATGCATTTTAAAGAATTCCTTTTCCTTCTTTGTAGCATAGGTTAATTGGTTTAAATATAAATCGAAGTATTGCTTATGGGTTTCTGTCATTTTGAGTGTATTGCAAACATATACATTGACACTAAAGATATGCATATCTCCAAAATTGACAGATTATCAATTGTTTATAAGATCATTGCAAACGAAAAAACCGGCGTAGAGGTAATGTCCTGTATCCCTCATCTCATAGATTGGCATAGCCTTTCAGACACCATAAACCAAACGATGTAGCTATTCTAGAACAGGTTAAGAAATCTAAAGTCTTCGCAGTAAATCACCTCTGGACAAGACTAAGGGAATGAAATCCTTTTATCGAGAAGAATGAAGCCAGATGAAACCATACTGAGTCCACAGTGAGTCCACACTGCAACCACAGTTTACCACACTTTTTGTGGATGAGTGTAGGTGTATCATAGAAATAATGAAGGAGCATACTGTGTTATCCTTACTTGTGCTCTACTATATTAAAGGGCTCGGATTCAAAAGGAAGTTTACAGTATCTGTTTGATTTGCATCAGTTGTTTCTGTTTGTTTTGTGCCATTTTAAAGATCAAGTAAATACTATCCCATAATCGAAGCGATATAACCAACACATTTAATCCTATAGACCTGCCTATGGTAATTATTTTTGTGCTCTGGCTTTACTTATTTTCAATTCGGTTGCTACTTTTTTCTCAATTTCCTTTTGCTTAAAATCAAACCAATCTTGTCTAAAATGTGACTGGTCAATTTTATTTTTAAAATTCTGAAATGGTTTCTTGTTTTCTAAAATATTTCCCAATTCTGCCTTAAGATTTTGATCAGTTAATTGGTGTACAAATAATTCCATAATTTTAAAGGACTCAAAGCTTTCCAGAACATCAAATTTTATAAAATCGGTTTTGTTATTTTCCATCCGTGTAAAGTCCTCTTCAAAAGCCTCTTCAAAGTCGTCTAGGTCTGATATATAAGAAATCCCAGGAATTGCAATAACTTCATTCGTTTTCACATTCAAATAGCAATCAAATCCGCAATCCAATTCCTGCGCAATATTCTTGATGATATTTTGTTCAATATTATCCAAAAAAGCAACCGTATTTATCTTCTTTAATTACATTAATCATTTGGTCCAAGTGTGTTGATTTTGGGAAAGGTTCATAAAGTTCCCATTTCCCACTTGCCCGCATCCAATATAAATTCCATTCCTTTCTGGACTTATAAAATCTGATTTTAGCAAATTCAATAGTTTGTAGCTCTTCCGGATTGTCCCAAAAAGGTCTGATTTCATAAAGAATTGCAACTTTGCCATCGTAAGAATATCCAAAATCTAATTGCTCACGTGTTGTTTTATCTTCGGGTCGCAATGACTCCACATATTTTTTTATTGTAGATTCATTGATATCGATTGCTGTACCCATCCATTCTATTTTTTACCTTGCACACTATGCATGGGATCTATGAGACCTCCTAGTAATAGCTTAAAAGTAATTGAAGTCGCGGCGATATCCAACAAAAAACTGCATATAAGGATCTCAGACAAAATCTTGATGATTATTGGGACCTTTCAACCAAAACAAGCGTTCATTCTGGACTCTGGTTCTACAAACGAATACAGGCGTGTTGATCACATGAACGCCAGTTATAAATTTTATAAATATTAAATGTTATTGTATATTTACAATAGGCAACACGTAAATATACAATAATGGAAACTAAAGCAAAAACAGCAGGTTCAAATAAAAAACAAGGTTCAGTAAAAGTCAAGGGTGCTAGAAAGGCTGTAGAATCGGTTAAGTTCAGTAAATTCTCCCCATCTTGGGTTGTTGTGCATTCCAAAGACGCTCCTGGATATAAAATGGAACTAATAGGCCGTATTAGAGAAGGAGTTAAAAAATCAGATTGGAAACAATTGATTCAATATACAGACTCTACAGAAAAAGAGTTTGAAAATATTCTTCCTGCATCTATAAGTAGTATGCAAAAGAAAACTGTTTATGGAAAGGAGATATCAGAACGTATTTATGAATTAGCTCGATTATTTGGATTAGGTTATGAGGTTTTTGATTCCAAAGAAGAGTTTAAAAAATGGTTGATTACTCCATCAAAGACTCTTGGAGGTAAAATTCCATTTGAGCTACTTGATAGTAGTTTTGGCTTTGAAATGGTAGAAAATGAAATTGTTAGGATTCAATATAATGTTTATAGCTAATGATTGTTTACAGAGTAGCTAATGCAAAATATAAAGACTCAACATTATCAGGAATTGGTGCTGAAAAAGTTGGTGGAAGATGGAATTCAGTTGGTACTAGAGCAGTTTATTGTTCAGAAAATATTTCATTAGCTTTATTAGAGTATTATGTTCATTCTGAAAACATTGCATACCTACCTAAAAAAATAGTGATTGCAAAAATTAAGTTTCCAGATGAGTTTGTGATAGAAGAACTAGATGAGTTACCTGAAAGATGGAGTCAATATCCATATTCTTCGAAAACAACAAAGGTTTTTACAGAATTAGCAAAAGACAGCAATAGATTTGCTTTAAAGGTACCATCTACAATTGTTAGTCTTGAATCAAATATCATTTTAAATCCTTTATTTAAAGAATTTGGCAAAGTTCAAATAGTAGAGTTCATCGAATTGCCAATTGATGATAGGTTAAAAAAAGACAGACATTAATACTATATTCACAAGGTTTATAATTACTGCTAATAGTAGTAGATTTACAAAACTACCTATTTCTTGTTTAAAGGTAGTTCAAGAGGCTTCGATATCCACCCGTTAAAAAAACTTTCCCAACCCCCTCAAATCAAAATAAGTAAAACCCGTAGAGCGGAGACCGACAGAATCCAAATAATTATCGAGACAGTTCAATCAAAACAGCCTTGATTCTGAGTTTCCATCACACAGTAAAAAAACGCCCTTTGGAGGGGCTAGGGAGTTCTATGTCCTAAACAGACTAAAAGTGAACAAAAAC
>CESC01051617.1_pt1 | contig 76180 bp, 52 predicted proteins | sample 531131 | NCBI WGS metagenome assembly CESC01 (sample SAMEA2621295, study PRJEB7988) | marine metagenome | biome: marine biome (ENVO:00000447); feature: mesopelagic zone (ENVO:00000213); material: "saline water (ENVO:00002010), including plankton (ENVO:xxxxxxxx)" | depth 800 m
ATGTTCATAATATTGCGTTTTACAGTCTTGTGCAACGGTCACCGTTGTTATGCTACGTTTTTATCACGTCTTTTATTTCAGGTTTTGTCGCAACTACCAATGAAACTATTGTATTGTTATATTTCATAGCACAAACCAAAAATAGAGGTTCTATAATGCTTTTGTCAAGCTTTTCTAATTTTTCATTTTCGAAATTATAATAAGTCAGTTTATATTCAAAAACATTGGCATTTCCAGATTTTTCCCATTGTCCCATATTCTCTATTTCGGTCAAAAACTCAAAACCTAAATCAAGTTTTTTTTTATCGTGTCCATCTGAATACACATCTAATAAATACTCACTAGTAATTGGTTGATTAGTTGCGAGATGATAGATTCCTTTAAAGTTCTTTTTATGTAGCTTATCTAAAATTATTCTATCAAATGAAATTTCCGCTCCATTGTTTCCAAAAGTAAGTCTGTTGTTAAGCTCTTTTTTGTTTGACAGTATATTGCTAACTGCTCTTCTTGTTAATTCAGATTTATGCAGTTCTCCGTCATTTAAAATTCCTATTACATCTCTCAATTTATCATCAATTTTAGCATATTTTTGATTGCAGGAATAACAAGCAGGAACGGTTTTTCTTTGGTCTTTATATTCTTCTGGATATCCGACAAAAAACGCTTTTGCGGGAATGTGTTCTTTCGTTCTTTGCTTTTTTTCCAATGTTCGCATTGGAATTTCGCAATTATAACATTTTTTTGTCATATTTAAATGTGATTTTTCAGCAAATACTATTCAATTTCGAATTTAAAAGATGTTGCGAGTTTTTTTTAATGTAGCATAACTTGTTATATCAACACAAATATAGTTGATTATCAGAGTCCCTGTCGGGATATCAACACTTTTTAGTGTCGATTTGTGTTTTTTGTTATTGGCTAAAACACGCCATAAAACACAGCGTTAAACAGGTTCAACCACCGGGTTTTATACGCAATTCCTGCGTGCTTAAACCATTATTTATCCATAGTTTATCCGTTGTTTTACCATTAAACCCCAGTGTTTATGGGCAAACAATGCTTAATTAACGGATGATCTATGCTTAAAGCTGCAAGAAAACCCCTTTCAAATCCTGTTGACCAAGCAGCTGAAGCGATCTGCTTTTAAAGCGATTTTAAGCGAAAATGATATTAACGCAAGTCTTTATAAAACCAACAGCTTGTCGCTGTAAGACTTTTTCTAAAGTGCGTAGGCTTCATTGGATTAACGCGAAATAGCACCTGTATCAAGCGCTTTACGCTTAAACGAAATGGATTCGCCGGGTCGTTTTTGAGCAAGTTGACAAATACCAAATGTACTCAACTGCAACACCCTGGGATAGCCTCCGGAAACCTGACAGTCGCGCATCAACGCGATAAGGGTTCCGCTTGGGGTAAGTTGCACCGTTCCCGGTAAAACCGGCCCGGTAGTGATGCCTTTTAGCACATTATCAAAAATTTCTTCAAACGGGATCGCCATCCGGTTGCTCTTTGAACTCAGCGTAAATGACCTCTCAAAAAGCTGCTGTTGCTCCTCGGTGCTCAACAGCTCAAACTCCGGCCCGGGATAGGCTTCTATTACGGGATCCCAGAGTTGGGTATCTTCAAAATTTACGCGAGATAAGGCTTTAGCGGTTACTACTTCATCAGTAATGGCCAAAGACACCCCTTTTTCAAGCTTAGGAGCCGCTGTAATGCCGGGATACTGACTTCGGCTACCCAATACGCTTTCGGTTTGAAAACCTCCGGAAACGGCAAGATAGGCACGTAAGCCTTTATGAAGTCTGCCAAATTTGAGCACGTCACCTTTTTGTACGCGATAGCGCTTGGCTAAACTTATGGGTTGGTCGTTGAGCAAAATATCAAATTGTGCTCCGCAAACCGCAATGTAGGTTTCACTGCTAAACTCCAATACGGGACCGGTCATCAGCATTTCGAGCACGGCAGCGTTGGGATCATTATTCAGTAATAAATTGGCTTTTTCGGCAGAGAACGAATCCATCACCCCGCTTTGCGGCACACCGTACTGCGCCACGCCGTGTCTTCCGGTATCTTGAAGCGTTGTGTAAAAACCTGGTCGTAGTACGTGTATATTAGCCATGTGTCGAAGTTAATTGATAGGTTCCTGCTTGAACTTCCTGTTGAATTTCGTCATACTTTGCTTTAGAGACCGAATAAAACTGAATGCGATCTCCCGGAGTAAACGGACACGGAGGTTCGCTTTTAGGATCGAATAACGCTACCGGGCAATTCCCGATAATTTGCCATCCGGCCGGACTGCTGTTTGGGTAGATGCCGGTTTGGTTTTCAGCGATGCCCACAGCCCCTTTTAAAACCGATGCACGTGGCTCTGATTTACGTGGCATTTTGAGGCGCTCGTCCATTCCGCCGAGGTATAAAAATCCGGGTAAGAAGCCTGTAAAATAAAGCCTGTATTCCGGAGCGGTATGCAGGCTGATGAGTTCGTCAATCGTTAAGGATTTTTCCTTTGCCAACAGCTCGAGGTCGAGACCAAATTCAGCATCATAACATACCGGTACGTGATACAATTTTGAAGCGACTGCTTCCACTGGAATATTTTGAAAATCAAGTGTTTTTAAGCGTTCAAAATCACTATAAACAGATTCTATTGTTTTATTGTAATTAACTAATAGTGAATTATATGTGTTTATTATCTCAACTTCTTGTTTAACTATATTTTGCGCAATGTATTTTTTTACTGCAAGCAGAAATTTTAAATTTTCAGGCGAAATTTCAAAGTCCCATTGCAGGAGGATTGCCTGTGCTCCAAGTCTGTTTATTCTGGGTTTTACTTGCACGATACAGTAGTTTTTTTAATCTGGTTTTCGTCTAATTTTTGATTTAAAAGCTGAAGCAATTCCACTGCTTTTGGCGTGTCGCCGTGCACACAAATGGTATCAATTTTTACCTTCAAAACACCACCGTCAAGGGTCTTAATTTCGTTGCGCTGCACCATACGCAAAACGTGTTTGATCAAAGCACTTTCATCGGTGATCACCGCGTGGTCTTTTTGACGAGAGACCAAGCTTCCGTCAGGTTCGTAATTGCGGTCAGCAAAAGCTTCAAAAAGTACCTTCAGTTTTCCTGTTGCCACACGGCTCATTTCAGAATCAAAAGGTACATACACCGGGATTTCAGGATAGGCTTCAGCCAAAACTTCCGTAAGAAATTCAGCATATTCCTTTTTTTGCGCACATAGATTATACAAGGCTCCGTGTGCTTTGATATGATGCAATGATACTTGATGGTTCAAACATGCTTGATTCACACGGGCTATTTGTTCTAAAACGGAGTCTTTAAGTGCTTTGAACGAAAGCTGCATTTCCCGCCGCCCAAAATGCTCCCGATCAGGAAAAGAAGGGTGCGCTCCTACTCCAACCTTATACTGTTTTGCAAGCTGAACCACTTGATCTATAGTTTCTAGATCTCCGGCGTGACCGCCACAAGCCAGGTTGCACGAACTGATAAGCGGCATCAATGCGACTTCATTGCCGATGCCCTCGCCTAGATCACAGTTAAGATCGATACTTGTTCTCATAAAAGTCCAAAAACGCTTAGAATTGCACGCGCTCCTAATATAAGAGTTACGATCAAGATGCACACACTTATTATATTTTTCAGCTTGGAGTTTTGATAATTTCCTAAAAGCGTACTGCGATTGGCCAGCCAGATCAAGATCCCTGCGATTACCGGTAAAAGAATACCGTTTGCCACCTGCGCAAACTGAATGATCTCAATAGGTTTGATCCCAAAAGTTGCCACCCCCACGCCCAATACTAAAACGAGCATCCAAACCAATCTGAAATTTCGTGATTTAAGATCACCGCCGAGGTTGAGGCATCCTTGTGCTACATAAGCCGCTGCAAGCGGTGCTGTGATCGCTGAAGTAATTCCGGCGGCAAAGAGTCCTAATCCTATACAATACCGCGCAGCGCTGCCATAGAGCGGCTCTAAGCTTTGTGCGAGTCCGCTGGCGCCATCCACTTCTTGTCCTGTGATGGCAGCCGCAGCAATGATCACACTCATAGATACGAGTCCGCCTAAGATCACCGCGACAATGGTATCTTTTTTTGCTGCGGAAAGTTCAGATCTATCCTTCCATTTTTGATTGACTAAAGACGCGTGTAAAAACAAATTGTACGGCACTACTGTAGTTCCCACCAAAGCGACGATCATTAGAATACTTCCGTCAGGAAATTGTGGAATAAGAGCGCCTTTAAGCACCATTAGCAGCTGAGGACCTGTGAGTATCGCAGTGATCACAAAAGACAAACTCATTAAGATCACCAGAAGTAGAAAGACTTTTTCTAGCACTTTGTAATTGCCGATATACAGTAAAATGAAAGCGATAGCTCCTATAAGCAAACTGTATCCGTTTATAGCATATCCTGCAACTTCAAGAATGCCTGTGCTTCCTAAAGCCTGAAGCCCTAAAACGCCTCCGCTTATATTACCGCCTTCATAGGCTGCGTTGCCCACGACGATAGCCGCTAAAACAAGACCTAAAACCGATTTTCTCAGAATACCTGCGGGCAACTCATCACGCAGTACTTGTGATAGTCCCTTTTGCGAAACCAAACCAATACGGGAAGCGGTTTCTTGTAAAATAATGGTCGCAATGATGGATAAGGTCATCGCCCACAACAGGCTAAAACCAAACTGAATACCCGCAAGTGTACAAACAGTCACCGTCCCCGGACCGATAAATGCCGCTGCCACTAAGGCTCCCGGGCCAATGTTCTTAAAAGGATTTCGCATAAACGTTGTTAAATCCTAAATATAAAAACATCTGTTTTGATTTCGGCAAAAACCTTAGGCTAAAGTGAAAAACGTACTTTTAAGAGTCACTTAAAACCCTTAATACTATGGCTGCAGAGAACAAAAAGAAAGCACATACCGCCCTCAACTTAAACTACAATTCAGATAATGGGGTTTGGCTGCATCAGGGCAAAACCCTTCGTAAGATCGTAGGAACCGCCGGGATGCTGCTCCCTATTTTACTTTTGGCGATTTCGCTTACTTTTTTTGAACTTCCGGGTCCGTTAGAATCCATCAGTCATTATTACTACACACGTGCAGCGACCCTGTTTACGGTCATTGTGAGTCTTATAGGTATTTTTCTTATTGTCTATAGCGGCGAAGAACCTGTTGATTTTTGGGTTTCAAACCTTGCCGGTATGGCTGCTTTGTGTGTGGCTTTTTTCCCTACGAGTAATTTGGCCCAAAGCTGTTGTGATGCGGTAATGCCGTATGCGGTAACGTATTTTGACGAGTCGCAAGAAGGCTGGCGCTCGCTCTTTCACTATATCGCAGCAGCGGTATTCTTAAGTGCTTTGGCTTTTATGTCATTATTCTTATTTGTAAAATCAGACACTCCAAAAGGCAAGCGTTGTAGAGAAAAAGTGCTGCGTAATCGGGTATATCGCACCTGCGGAATCTTGATGCTTCTGGCACTATTGGTCATTGTACTGGGGCTTTTTAATATAATTCCAACCGAAACCTATGATCGCCTAAAACTCACTTTCTGGATGGAAGCGCTGGCGGTTGAAGCTTTTGGTTTTAGTTGGTTGGTAAAAGGAGAAGCCTTGATGCAAGACAAAGTAAACGAACGCAAAGCGCCATCAAGTGGCATTCTTTGAGAGTAATTGCTTTTGCTTTTATGGCAAGTTCTAGGATTTTAAACCTATTGGCGATGCCAAAAATAAAACCCGCTAAAGCTTAACCTTAGCGGGTTCTAATTAAAGTAACTATTGAAGGTTTACTTCTTTATTTCTTCAAGCTTAACTTCGTTGCCCTCTTTATCAAGAAGCATTACTTCGTCAAAGCCCATATCTTTAAATTGCTGGTACTGCGTTGCCGCATCTCCAACAACCAAATACGCCATTTTTGACTCATCAAGATATTTATTGGCTAAAGCTTTGTGCTGCTCTAAGGTCATATTCTTGATCGTTGCTTCTTCCTGCTCGATATAATTAGGATCTAGATCGTAAGCACTACGCTCTTGCAACATTCCTAAAAGCGAACCTTGTGTTTCAAAACGACGCGCATTAGACTTGATCAAAGCGTTTTTAGTAAACTCCAGATCTTCAGGAGAAATCCCTTCTTTATATTTCTGAATTTCATCTCTAAAGATCGAAACGGATTCACCGGTGGTGTTGGTTCGTACAGAAGAAGACGCGGTGAAAGTTCCCGGAATTTTACTTCCGCTAAAACCGGAACGCGCACCATAGGTATATCCTTTTTCTTCACGTAGTACCAGGTTTACGTTACCGCTGAACGATCCTCCTAATTTGTAATTCATCACCTCTGCAGGATAGAAATCTTTATCGGTACGTGGCATAGAAATGTAACCAATATTGATCACCGACTGCTTCGCGTTAGGAACATCAACAAAATAAAGCGATGCTTTATCTCTGTTGTTCTCTACCGGGAATTCCGGAATCGTCACTTCTTTAGCCTCCCAGTTCTCTTTAAGACCTTCTAAGGAAGCCAAAGCCTGACTTTCACTAATGTCTCCCACTACGTGGAAACGACTTACGCTAGGAGAAAAATAGTTGTTGTAGTAGTCTTTTAGATCTTGCATTGTGATTGCCTCAACAGACTCCACGGTTCCTGAAGTAGAATAGGCTAATGGATGGTTCTCTCCATAGAGACGCTTGCTGTACACACGGTTTGCGATCACGTTAGGATTTGCGTCAGAACGTTTGATCCCGTTAATCGTACTTGTTTTGATACGCGCAAATTCCTTCTCGTCCCAACGTGGCTCTAAAAGAATTTCCTGAACTAATTCCATAGTCGCATCAAAGTTACGCGCCAGTGTATTTCCTCTCAAAACAATAGACTCATCACCGGTATACATATTGATGCTTGCTCCAAGACGGTCTATAGCTTCTTCTAATTCTAACGGAGTTTTAGTCGCTGTACCTTCCATAAGAATGTCGCTCATCAAGTTAGCCACTCCATTTTTGTTTAGATCATCTAATAAATGACCTCCTTCGATCACAAGGCTGAAGTTTACTAGCGGAAGTTCGTCTTGAACGATACCATACACTTCCATTTCATTAGGTAATTCAGCAGTCCAGCTTTCCGGAATATTCAATTCTGGAGTCTCTCCCATAGGAGGTGCTACCGAACGGTCAAACTTAGAAGGTGTTTTCTCGATCTCAACATCTGCATCAACAATTTCGGTCTCTACATTTTCGGTGATCTCTTCTTCAACAACCTCAGCTTTTTCTGAATTTTCAGCAATAAGCTCTACTTGTCCTTTTGGTACAAAACTGGTCATTACATAAGGCTTCCCTTTTACGTATTTTTCATAAACACGCATTACATCTTCAGCAGTAACCGCCTTAATATTTTCAATATCATCCTCGATAAACCCGGGATCTCCGGTAAATACATCGTATTGTGCCAGTTGGAACGATTTTCCTAACACACTGCTGATGCCGTTATAAAAGTCAGTTTCCAGACCTGCTTTAATACGTTCGATATCTTCAGCCTTCACGCCTTCTTCTTCAAAAAGCGCAAATGCTTTATTGATTCCGGTTTCTACACTATCCAGATCAACACCAGAGTTAGCGGTAACCGAAACTCTAAATTTCCCTGCAATTTGATCAGAGCTGTTAAATGCAAACGGACGTGAAGCCAGTTCCATATCTTCTACTAGAACGCGGTATAAAGGCGCTTTCTTTCCGTCTGATAAAATTTCGCCCAAGAAATCTAAAGCATACGCATCGTCTGTATACTGCTCTACCGTAGGCCAAACCATATTCAGCTGCGGTGCTGTAGCAAAGTTGTCTTCGTGATACAAACGCTTGGTCTCGTCTAAGGTTACGTTTTGAACCGGTAACGGTTCTACTTCCTGACGCTTTTTAATTTCGCCAAAATACTTTTCTACCAATTCTTTAGTCTTGCCTTCTTCAAAATCCCCGGCAATTACAAGCGTGGCATTGTTAGGCCCGTAGAATTTATCGTAGAATTCTTTTACATCTTCTACAGTAGCGTTTTGAAGATCTTCAAGTTCACCAATCACCTGCCAGCTGTACGGGTGACCATCAGGGAATAAATTCTTGTCAATCACCCAACTGGTGTGTCCGTAAGGATTGTTATCAACACGCTGACGTTTTTCATTCTGAACCACTTCTTGCTGGTTTGCAAAAGCCGATTCTGTTACGGTATTGATAAGGAAGCCCATACGATCAGACTCTAACCACAATACGGTCTCCAACGCGTTGTTAGGCACTACTTCGTAATATACGGTACCATCTTGCCAGGTTCCCCCGTTTAAAGTACCACCGGCATCCTGAATGGTTTTAAAGAATTGATCTTGCGGAACGTTTTCTGATTCCTGAAAAAGCATATGCTCAAATAAGTGTGCAAATCCCGTACGCCCTTTCTTCTCACGGTTAGATCCTACGCCATACTGAATGGCAACAGATACAATAGGGTCACTCTTGTCTTGATGAAGCACAACGTTTAACCCGTTCTCGAGTTCGTACTTCTCGTAGTCGATTGATAATTTGGCTTCTGCGACATCGCCCGTATCGGTTTCTTTGTCTTCACAAGAAACAAAGGTTGCCACAAACAATGACAACATAAGCGCCATTGGTGTCCATCTTGTTTTGATCATAGATGTTAGTTTTTTGATTAATAAAAAGTTAAATACGTTCCTAAAACTGTTAGAAAAGACGCAATAATTACGCCGAAGTTACAAAACTATTAGGGTTTATTTAACGAAATCAAAAAACTGATGCATATTATTCAGCGGCGTTCTCTTCGCGTATTCTTTCTAGCTCTTCTTGCGTGAGTACTCTAAAGGAGAATTTATAGCCTTCATAGATGGCGATTCCGTAGAATAGAAGATCCATGGGGCTGAAGGTTTCAGAAAGCAGTTCTGGCAAATAGGCGTAGTCAAAATATAAAGCAGTCTCCAAAAGCGTAAGATCTTGAGCATTGGCTACCAACCCAAAAATGCTGAATATATTCCCAACGAATACAGCGACAAATGCAATGGCGCCTCCCCAGATCCCAAAGATCTGACTGATTCCTTTTCCTATCAACCGAATGGTAAAACCTACGCCGGCTCCTATCGCCACTGCCATATACCCGATCTGAAATTCAGTTAAAACAGTAATAGTTCCCCAGAGAATCGCTCCTATTAAACCAGCAATCAAACCACAGATCACAGCTGGAATTAAATTTTCTTGACTTTTTACATATTCCAGATCTTCTTCAGAAAGCTTTTCTCTGACCTGGCTCATTTCTAAGCCTTCGGTTTGATGAGAAACGACTTTAACAGCGGTGTCTTCTTTAAAATCTATACAGGTATTTTCAAAAGAAGCTTTTTCATTGGTGAGTTTACAAAGAATACCTTCTTTCATATTCATTTCTCGGTTGAGGCATCTTTTGCAAAAAGCCAATTGCGCATCTCTGGTCATTCTGATAGTTGTTTAACAATTAAGCAACAAGTATCTTAAAAAATTCAACAGTATCAAATAATTTTAGATAATTAAGACATACTCTAAATAATATTAAAAAGGCTATCCCAACCAGCCATCGCGATCGAGACTTCGGTATTGAATGGCTTCAGTAATATGATGTGCCTGTATGTGTTCTGAAGCTTCTAAGTCGGCAATGGTGCGGGAAACCTTAAGAATACGATCATACGCCCGTGCCGAAAGGTTAAGTTTCTCCATCGCATTTTTCAATAAGGTTTTTGAAGTCTCATCCAAAGCGCAGTGCTGCCTGATTTGTTTAACCCCCATCTGTGCGTTGTAGTTGATGCTTTCGATTTCGGTAAATCGACTGGTTTGTAGTTTGCGGGCTTCAGTAACCCGCTTTCTGATTTCCACACTGCTTTCCGCTTTGCGTTCTTCAGAAAGTTTATCAAAAGGCACAGGAGTCACTTCAATATGAATATCAATACGATCTAATAAAGGTCCGGAAACTTTACTCAAGTAGCGCTGCATTTCGGCAGGTGTGCTGCTCACAGGCGCACTAGGATCGTTAAAATAACCACCCGGACTGGGATTCATACTTGCGACCAGCATAAAACTACTAGGATAGGTCACGGTGAACTTGGCCCGGGAAATCGTGACTTCGCGATCTTCCAGCGGTTGCCGCATTACTTCCAGAACCGTGCGTTTAAATTCGGGTAATTCATCTAAAAAAAGAACACCATTATGCGCCAGAGAGATCTCTCCCGGTTGTGGATACGCCCCACCGCCTACGAGGGCGACGTCTGAAATCGTGTGGTGCGGACTTCTAAAAGGACGTTGTGCCATCAAGCCTAGGTTTTCACGCATTCTGCCGGAGACACTGTGTATTTTTGTCGTTTCGAGTGCTTCACGTAAGGTCATTGGAGGTAAAATAGAAGGCAAACGCTTTGCAAGCATCGTTTTACCCGCACCCGGAGGACCGATCAAAATAATATTATGTCCACCGGCCGCGGCGATCTCCATACACCGTTTAATCGACTCCTGCCCCTTTACATCGCTAAAGTCAAACTCCGGATGTTCTAAGGCAAGAAAAAATTCGTTACGCGTGTCAACAATGGTGCGCTCTAAGGGTGCATTATTATCAAAATGCTCGATCACCTGCGCAATAGAATCTATCCCGTAAACCTCGAGATCTTTGACTATGGCTGCTTCCTTTGCATTTTGACTGGGTAACAAAAACTTCTTGAATCCTTCTTCCTGAGCTTTAATAGCAATAGGCAAAGCACCGCGAATGGGCTGCAGACTTCCGTCTAGTGAGAGTTCGCCCATAATGACATATTCCTCTAAATGTTCCGCTTTTATTTGTCCGCTTGCTACAAGAATACCGATTGCCAGCGTAAGATCGTAGGCGCTTCCCTCCTTGCGTAGATCGGCGGGAGCCATATTCAGCGTGATTTTCTTTCCGGGTATTTTAAAACCGTTATTCTGAAGTGCCGCAGCAATGCGGTAATTGCTTTCTCTAATCGCGTTGTCAGGCAATCCCACCAAGTGATACCCAATACCTTTATCAATATTTACTTCTATCGTAATTGTAGAAGCCTCAACGCCAAAAACCGCTGAACCATAAACCTTTGTAAGCATAATTTTTAAGTTGGTTTTCTAAAGAAACAATATTATTTCCAACTTTTGAAATTAGTTTACTGGTTTTTAAAGGTTTAAACTCTATTTAAGACTTCCTCTGCCCATTTTTGAGCAGGTTTTCCAAAACATTCGATTAAATCATCTACTCCCACGACACTGCCTTTAGCAAGTCTTCCTAACAAGGCGATATGTTGATGGGTGTTTCCACTTTGACTGATGATGCGGCCGTCTTCTAAGGTATGTAGTCCTAATTTATAACTCACGGCATCAACGCGCTTATCTTCTCTGAGATGCTCCACTAAAGGGCTACTAACTGCTTTAAGCTGCGGCGCATCGATCACCGAATTAACCATCACGTCTACGTCTACCGATTGCACTCCTTTTGTTAAGCGCCAACCTTCTTCGATCAACTGTATTTTGGGATCCTTTACAAAATCAAGATTCAGTATTTCTGCTTTTACTAAAGCTATAAGTTGCTGCACACTTTTAACCGGTGGTCCGTAAGAATAGCGTTTACTGGCCTCGATGTACTTTACCACATCTACCATCGCGTCATCTCCTAAATTCATATAGGTATAATCGTGATACAACACACTTAAAGCAAAACGCCAGACTTGGCCCAGACAGTAATCCAAACTAATATCGGATTTACCGCAAGCCATCTTAAGATAAAGCTCCATTGCCTCCAAAGGATCTGTATTATGACTTACGAGTAAGGTATGCTGGTGTCCCGGATTCTTTATGAGTTTTAAGGTCAATGCTGAAAGTTGGTCTAGAGATAGATCTGTCGTTCTCGCTCTAGACTGTAATCTTTGATAAACGCTACTCGTGATCTGCGCTATAGCTTCAATTAAGAACGAAGCATCTTTGATTTCAGAAGCATTGACTTCTGCGGTCTCTATCGCCTTGATGAGTAGTTTATTTTCTTCAGGAGTAGGCTTAAACCAAGCGTCAATTGCTTCAGAAAGGGGTTTAGGTACGGGCGGTAGGCCATTTAATGAAAACACTACCAACTCGCGCGGCGCCTCAGCTGAAGGTTTATATTCGAATTCTACGGAATTAGAAACAGGAACAAATTCACCACCAAAACCTATGCTCAAGGCTCTAACCTGATCTACCATAGACAATCCAAAACCGCGTAGTGCGATTTTCGTTTCCGGAGTAATCGCATCTGTTTCTAAAGCTCCTACAGGATAAGGATCTTTATACAGTTTTAAATTATGCTTCTTGGCGTGTACATCCCATTCAGACAATTGCTTAGAATCATAAGTAGGCTGATGACCAATAGTGAGTACAACTTCATCAACTTTGTAGTGATCCCCGACTTTGGTCACGATGGTACACCCCGAGGCTTCCGGTTCAATATTTACGACTTCTTTTTGGTAAAGTTCTACTAATCCTGCTCCGGTAAGCGCTTGTTTTAGCGTTTCAAAACGTTCATTTAAATAGCTGCCTATTTTGGAGCGCGATGGAAAATGATCCTGATCTCCTGTTGCTTCTCCTTCGTTCAGCTCAAACCATTCCTGATAACCCGGAAATTGCGGAAGGTAAACTTCGTCAAAAGAAAGCGCTTCGCGGCCTGCCAAATTGTTTGACAAATTGCGCTCGTGAATATTCGACAAATTGGTAGCTACCTGATCGGGAGACCATATTTGGCCGGCTCCGGGATACGCTGAAGCTTCAAACAGGAGCACGTGCAGCGGTTGCTGAATATCTAAGTTCTTCTTTGCAACATAAAGACTTTCAAGAGCTGCAAGTCCACGTGGCCCCACACCTACAATACCAATTTTAAACATTTTTGACACAGAAAAGATCTTAGATTAGAAAGTTGAAACGATAAAGGTACGCCGTAACACCTTAGAAAGTCGTTAAGCTTAAGCCATAAGGTATTAAGCTTATCATAAAGATGCTTTATTCCACCCTAAAAACAAAAGACTGAAGTGGCTTAATATCTACACGCATGCTTCCTGACTGCTCTTTTATAGTTAGCTTTGCTTCTTCTTCCCCATAAAGCTGATCTATTGCTTTGTAAGTTCCGTCGTTGAGCTTCCATTGCTGAATGATATCCTGCGGAAGCTGAAGCTCAAAACCAAAAGTATCATTAGCATCAAAATTGGTTACGATGATGAGTTTATCGGTTTCAGACCAGCGTACAAAAGAATGTACGCGGTCGTTGTACCATTCGGTATGTTGACGGTTGTGCCAGTGAATATCTGCATACTCCCCCATTATCGCCGAATTCTCAAGACTGAAATTCAATAGGCGTTTATAAAAATCTCTAAGCGCTAATTCTTCTGAAGTAGATTTTGCACCATCAAAGTTTTTATCATTCACCCAACGCACCAAACTGGGCACGCTTCCGTAGTCAAAAATTGAGGTACGCGTAGGATCTCCAAAACCCAAATCTTCCAAAGCCGGCTCACCCAATTCCTGACCAAAATAGATCATTGTAGGCGCCTTACTGATCAATGCCGAAACAACCATCGCAGGTTTTCCTTTGTCTGCAGCTCCGGCAAAAGCATCACTAGCGATGCGTTGCTCATCGTGGTTCTCGAGAAAATGTAGCATATTGACTTCAATGTCTTCCTGGTATTTTAAAATGGGTGCAAAATGATCTGTGCTTCCGTGACCTTGCATCACATGTTTTATGGTATCATACAACTCAACTTTATCGTATAAATAATCCATTTTACCTTTAAAAATGTATTCCCGATACAGCTGCGGATTGTAAACTTCGGCCATAAGAAACGCATTGGGACGCTCCATTTTAATAGCGGCATTCATATAACTCCAAAACTCGACAGGCACCATCTCGGCCATATCATAACGAAAGCCGTCAACACCTTTAGCTATCCAAAATAAAGCGATGTCTTTAAACTGTTTCCACGAAGCCGGTACTTCTTTGCCTTCCCAAAATTCAAAGTGCTTTTTATAATCCCAATGTCCTGCATCCTCAGGCAATTCATCAAAATCCTTATGCCCATCAGGACTCACGCCATAGTTGATTTTTACGGTCTCATACCAATCGTTCTGATCAGGCTGTGCATCGCGCGAACCATTACCTGTCCATTTTGCCGGTGATTCTATAAAGTTATGATCTGCGGTTTTAACTTCTTCACCACCCAAAGGCTGATATCCGTTTTGCCATTCTGGGACTTTAAAATCTTCACCGGGAATATAATAGAAGTTGTTATGTTTAGCGTAAGCTACAGAAGTATCATCGTTTTTACCAAAGGCAATGCTGCCTTGTGGCGTATTCAGGCTTTCATATTTACGGGCAACGTGATTGGGAACGATATCTATTATCACTTTTAATCCTGCTTCATGCGTGCGGTTGATGAGGGCATCAAATTCTTCAAGACGGTTTTCCGGGTTTACGGCCATATCAGGATCTACTTGATAATAGTCTTTTACAGCATAAGGGGATCCCGCCCTACCTTTGACCACATCGGGATCATCGTTTGAAATCCCATATGGAGTATAATCGGTTATCACCGCGTGATGTGGTACACCGGTATACCAGATATGTGTAACCCCAAGATCTTTGATCTCCTGCAACGCTTTAGGAGTAAAGTCAACAAACTTTCCTACTCCATTTTCTTCAATAGTACCCCAAGGTTTATTTGTGGTGTTGGTATTCCCAAAAAGTCGGGTAAAAACATGATACACAACTTTTTTTTGGTTGGTCTTTATAGGCGTCATAGCTGATTTTTGAATTGAATTACTCTGACCGCAAGAGATCAAAATAAGTAGGAACAAGTTAACAAAGCTGTATTTAATCATGACGGAAAATTACATAATACTCTGTAATCCTATACTAGTCTGCGTTTACAAATTTAAGAATGCAATCAACCTAAAATTTTAACATAATGCTAAATCGTTTAAATAGGTGTAAAAACAAAAAAGGGGGAAAATCCCCCTTTTGTTGCTGATAGAATATAAATACTTTTATCTCGTATTAATCAATAAAGATTATTACCGTTTATAATCTAATTATTAGGGGAATTAAATTTTAAACGTATTAATGATTTAGGGGTGAAAGGCACTCTGCGCGAGCAGGGTGTTTTTCTTTTTTAGACGGTTTGTAATAAATCGAAAAATTATAAAACGATTTAGTGGAATTTTAACAGAAAGAGTTGGAAATATATTTTGTAAATTTACAATGTCATTGACAATTTAGGGGTGAAAGGCACTTTGCGCGAGCAAGGTGTTTTTCTTTTTTAGGCCTATTTCATCCCCCTTTAATTTTTATAAAACACAGATTTACTGCAATTTAATATGTTCAATTTTTTTCTTGTAAGTCAAGGTTGAATTGAAATTACTCTAGTTTATTTTTTTCTCGTTTTCGAAATTGATAATTGAAACGGTCTCTTCTTATCAGAATACGTTTTCTGAAAATCAGGAATAGTATATAGCCTAGCCAACTAAAAATGGCTACCAAAAACAACCAAAACCAAAGCTCTCTGGAAGACTTGAATTTGCGGTAGCGCAACTCTAGTAATACCAATAGGACAAACAGTATACGTAAATAAACCAAGCTTAAGCTTTTTGCTTTTCTGCAATAAAATCGTCAATCATTTCCTCCAGAATAGAAAGCGGTACTGCACCTTGCCCTAAAACTACCTCGTGGAATTCTCTGATATCAAAAGTTTCCCCAAGTGCTTTTTCTGCTTTTGCTCTAAGATCAAGAATTTTATTCATTCCTACTTTGTAAGCTGTTGCTTGTCCAGGCATCACAATATGACGTTCTACCATTTTGATGCAATCACTTTCGGCATTGGGTGTATTGTCTTTGTAATAGGCGATCCCCTCTTCACGCGTCCATTTCTTGTCGTGAATACCTGTATCGACAACGAGACGGCACGCACGCCAAAGTTCCATAGCGAGACGTCCAAAATCGGCATAAGGATCTTCATAAGCTCCCATTTCTTTTGGTAAATACTCGCAATACAATCCCCAACCTTCTACATACGGCGTATAACCGCCAAACTTCCTAAACTTTGGGATTCCTTCTAATTCCTGAGCAATCGCCAGTTGCATATGATGTCCCGGGATTCCCTCGTGATAGGCCAAAGCTTGCATTTGATATTTAGGCATCGCTTTAATATCAAATAAATTGGCATAATAAATTCCAGGTCTTGATCCGTCTGGAGCAGGCGAATTGTAAAACGCCTTACCGGCACTTTTCTCTCTAAAAGCCTCTACCCTTTTAACGACAATTTCCGCTTTGGGTTTGGTGATGAATAGTTCGTCTAAACGCGCACGCATAGCATCTATAATGCGTTTTGCTTCTTTCATATATGCGGCTCTTCCGGCATCTGAATCTTCGTAGTAAAACTGTTCATCGTTACGCATAAACTCAAAAAAGTCTTGCAAGCTTCCATCAAAACCTACTTGATCTTTTATGGCTTCCATTTCGGTGTGAATGCGTTCTACTTCATCCAACCCTAATTGATGAATTTCTTCAGCCGTCATTTCGGTAGTTGTGGCTCGATTTAGCGCAATTGCATAAAATTTATCTCCTCTGGGAAACTTCCACGCGCCATCATCTGTAGTTGCTCTTACTTTTTGACTTTCTATGAACGTGATCAATTCTTCGTAAGCCGGCTGTAAACTATCTTTTAAAGCTTGATTAGCTTCTTGTAAAAGTATTGCCTTTGTTTCAGTATCAATGTCCAGCGCTTCTACCTTAGATTGAAAATCGGCAAGTATTGGCATCTGCGTGCTCGACTCGTCAAAAGGCTGACCTTTTAAAATATTTTGACTGTCTTCAAGCACACGATCTAATACAAATTTAGGCGGAACGATCTGATTGGTTTCACGAATGCCCAATTGATTGCGAAGCTCTGTAAATAAAGGCTTAACTCCTTTAATTCTTGAAATGTATGCCTTAGCATCGGCAACACTATCAATGCGATGTTTGTTGATCAAAAATGCAGGAACACTCGCATGTAAGCCAAACATTTGATTGACCGGATAATTATAAAAACGATACTCATAGTCTTCGATCTCGTTTTCCAGATTGAGTTTGTAAAGCTTATAACTTATTTGAGTAACGCTATCTAAAGCGGCCAGATCAACCTCTGATTCCAGGTAATCCAGCCGCGCTTTAGCTTGTTTAAGATCTTCAGCCATCTGGTCTGATGAAATATCATCCCATTTACCATAATTTGTCTTTAAGCCTAAACTGGTTTGCCACTGCGGCGATTGGGCGACATCTTCGTCAAACTTGGTATCAAACCAAGAATTAAGCGACGCGCTGGCTTCCGTTATTTCAGCTTGGGTGTACTGCGCTTCTTCTTGATTTTTACACGAATTGTAAAAAAGCACAATACTAAAAAAAACTATGACTGACTGAACTCTCATAAATCTTATTTTAACACATTAAACTGAATTTCAGAATCTCCAAAAACGGTATGTGTTTGTTTCTGGAAATCTTCAGCACTTGCTTTATAAATATTTGGCACAAAAGTCTGTGGATTACGATCGATTAACGGAAACCACGTACTTTGAATTTGAATTTGCACTTTGTGCCCTTTTAGGAAGGTATGGTTTACCCCTTGCAAGGTCAAATCAACTTCGGTTTTTTGATTCGGTTCAAAAGCTTTAGGGGCTCTGAAACTCTCACGAAAACGGCCGCGCATCACTTCGCTACGCACCATCATATGGTAATTGCCCATTTTAAGGTATTTCTGCGTTTCAGGATAATCTTTGGCATCATTAGGATATACGTCAATCACTTTTACCACCCAATCTGCCGCAGTACCTGTGGTTGCCACTTTTAATTTGGCTAAAATTTCACCGGTAATCGTCATATCTTCGTCTAAAACTTCAGTCTCATACACCAATACGTCTGGTCTTCGAGCTGCAAAACGCTGATCATCGGTCATATACTTTCTTGGCGTAAACACCATTTTAATATCTTCAGAATACGGAACCGGTTTTGAAGGATCACTTACAAATGCATTTGCATAATCTGCTATAGCGTTCTCGGTAAGTTTTTGATCTGCTCCTAAATAAAAGCTTTTGGTTTCAGCAGCTTTTGGTGGCCATTGTGCATAGCTGTCCCACTCCCGCGAACCACTGTCATACATAGAAGCCTCAGGAAAATCAATGGTTCCTTCTCCATCATTTTTTAAGAAATGGTTGAAGAACACTGTCTCATAGTTTTGCTGAAAATCTCTTGAAAGATTATCTCCAAAATATACGTTTCCTATAGCCTGACGCTCACTTGAGCGCGCCCAGTCTCCGTGACTCCACGGCCCGTAAACCAAAATGTTATAATTATCGCTGGTTTCTTCGATCTTTCTGTAGGTATTGAACGGTCCATAAAGATCTTCGGCATCAAATAAACCGCCTACAACCATAACAGCAGGCTTGATATCATTTAAATGCTGAATGATTCCGCGGCTTCTCCAGAACTCATCATAATTAGGATGGTCTTTAATTTGCTGCCAGAATACATTATCTTCTTTGTAATACGCATCTAAATTGGTCAACGGACCTGCATCTAAGAAAAATTGATATTGATCTTGTGAAGGAAGGTCAGGAAAAGCGTACCAAGGCTTGGTTACCGGCTCGTCTTTCATATAACCGAAAAGCGAAATCGCTCTCCAGTAGCTTTCTAAAAATGCCCCATTATGATGAAAATCATCAAAGAAGAAATCTGAAATACACGCTTGTGGAGAAACTGCTTTAAGCGCAGGATGTTCACTTAACAACGAATAGGTGGCATAAAAACCGGGATATGAAATTCCCCAAGTTCCCACATTTCCATTGTTGTTGTCTACGTTCTTTACAAGCCAATCGATCGTATCATAGGTATCGCTGGCCTCATCAACTTGTTTTCCTTTTTTATTCGGAATATAAGCACGCATATTGTCGTAAACGCCTTCACTGTTCCAACGGCCACGCACATCTTGCTGCACAAAAATGTTACCTTCTTCAACCATAAATTGATTAGGTCCTATTCTGCCTTTGAAGTTTTCTTCTCCATAAGGTGCACAGCTATACGGCGTACGCATCATTAAAATAGGATACTCTTGTGATTTATCTTTTGGCGAATAAATGGTTGTATGTAACATTACACCATCGCGCATTTTAATTTTTACTTCTTTCTTGTCGTAATGCTCGCGAACGTATGCTTCGGTTTGCGCTTGAGCAGCAACTACGAGAAGTAAGAATACTGCAGTAATTAGATTTTTAATGTTCTTCATTTAAGGGTGTTTATTAGTCATTGAATTTAGAAATTCCTTCTTCAAGCCAGGCTTCAAATTCGTCTACATCTGGTGTGTAGCCTACCGGCGTGTTAAGTTCGTTATCGTTATGATCGAGCAGTACATAATACGGCTGCGCGTTGATCTGATATTTTTCAATCTGAAAGTCGCTCCATTTATTACCAACAGTTTGAATGCGTTTGCCGGTAACTTCACTAACATATTGTTCTGCTTCCGGAAGCTCTTCTTTTAGATCTACAAATAACGAAATGAGCACCACGTCATTTTGTAGTTTTCCTAAAATTTGAGGTTCGCCCCAAACGCGTTCTTCCATCTTACGGCAGTTTACACAGGCCTTCCCTGTAAAATCTAAAAGTACCGGTTTATTTTCAGCTTTTGCATACGCCATTCCTGCATCATAATCGGTAAAGGTCACCAGTTGATAGGGACCAAGTTCGGCTTCTTCAGGCAGCTCACCTTCCGTTAATCCTGCAACACTACCTTTAGAATAACCAACACCATAAGGCGATTCACTATAATTTAAGGGTGGTGGAAAACCGCTGATCAACTTCAACGGGGCGCCCCATAGGCCGGGAATTAAATACAGTGTGAATGATAGGACGAAAAGCCCTAAAATCAATCTTCCTGAAGAAATATGCGGCAACGGACTGTCGTGTGAAAGTCTGATTTTTCCGAAAAGATAAAACGCCATTGCACCAAAAATAGCGATCCAAATCGCTAAGAATACTTCGCGTTCTAAAATATGCGCTTGCAGTACCAAATCAGCATTGGATAAAAATTTAAAAGCTAAGGCAAGCTCTAAAAACCCTAAAACCACTTTTACTGAATTTAACCAACCTCCAGATTTTGGTAAAGAATTCATCAAACCAGGAAACAAGGCAAACAAAGCAAACGGAATCGCGATGGCAAGTGAAAAACCAAGCATTCCTAATACCGGAGCGATACCACCTTCTGAAGCCGCTTGTACCAATAAAGTTCCTACAATAGGTCCTGTACAACTGAAGCTTACAATGGCCAAGGCCAAAGCCATAAAAAAGATGCCTACAATTCCGCCGCGATCTGCTTTTCGATCCACCGCATTTGCCCAAGAATTAGGCAGCATAATCTCAAAAGCTCCAAAGAATGATATGGCAAATACAACCAGAAGTAAAAAGAATACCAAGTTGAACCATACGTTGGTAGATAAGGCGTTCAACGCATCTGCTCCAAAGATCCCCGTTACAATCGAACCTAAAAGTACGTAGATCACTACGATGAAAATTCCGTATAAAATGGCATTTCTACGACCGGTTGCCAGATTCTTACTTTGCTTTGTAAAAAAGCTCACCGTCATGGGTATCATTGGGAACACACAAGGTGTCAACAATGCTAAAAAGCCTGATGCAAAAGCCACGAAAAAGATGGTCCATAAGTCTTGCTTTTCCTCTTGCTTTACAACTTCTTTTACCGGTTCTATTTCTTCGACTTTCTCTTGAACTTTGCCGTAGGCTTGAAATTCATTAAAGTCTTGAAACACCTGTCCTTTTTCGGTAGAAAGATCAAAAACAATATATTTTTCTTCATTGATGCAAACCTCTTTACACACCTGATATTTCAAGATTAGCTTAACATACTCTGTGGTTTCTTCAGCTTTTATCTTTTGGGTAAGTTGCGCCGTTTCTGAAAAAAAGGTCTCATCAACTTCAAAAATATCGCTATAGGATGTAGTCGTCTCGCTTTCTTCAGTAGGACCTTCTAAGGTATAGGCCTCGCCAGCTTCAAGAAATTCTAATTCGAGCGGTAAAGAACCGCCCGGATCTGTAAACTGAGAATACACGTGCCATTCAGGCTCGATGCTCGCATTTAATTTTAAAGTATAAGAAGTTGCCTCTGATTTTTCAACAGAAGCTTCCCATTGTACTGGATTTTGAGTCCCTGCGCCGGGCCCAAAACCTTGTGCATTTCCTGTAAGGGTAAAAACAAGCAGTACAAGAATAGAGCAGTATTTAATCATAGTGTGCGGTAAATTTTAAAAATTGTGAAGTATTTGGGGTTACTTTATATCGATCATCAGTGCGTGCTCCTACAACCCAGATGATGTCTTGGTCGTTACAAAGCAGCCAAACTGACTCTTTATCTAGTGTTGAAAATTTTAAGTCTTTAAAAAACTTACTGAGCTTTTTCTTTCCCTTAAGCCCAAAGGGATAAAACCAATCGCCTTCCTCCCACTTTCTAAGTCTTAAAGGAAACTTTAACTGTTCAGCATCAAAAATAGCTTCGGTTTTGTTTAACTGGGTCAATTGGTCCACATTTTCTTTCATCAGGGTAAGACCATTAAGATCGACTTTCTCAATATCTACGTACCAAAGTACTTCCTCAGTTTCCGCTTGATGTTCGGTCAACAAAAGAAAATCACGGTCCTTGATCAGCCGATGCTTTGCTGTGGCCACATATTTGCCCGCCTGCGCATCGAGTAACTCATAAATATCATCCCAAGCAGTAAATTCAAAATCCTTTAAAAGTTGGTAAAGAACGGCTTTGGTATTTGGCGTTTCTTTTAATTTCTGAATATTGAATTGATAGCCCTTAAAAGATTGGGTCACGATCTGTGAAAATAACAACGCTGTATAATCTTCTAACAGAAGTGCTGTTTCTTTTAAATGCTGCTGACTTTTTTGAAACTGAGTCAAAAACTGTGGAGCGGCTTCTTCTAAAGCTGGAATTGCGTGATGTCTTAAATGATTGCGCAAATACTTGTCTGAAGCATTGCTGCTGTCCTCCCGCCACGCTAGCGTATTTGCTTCGGCATAGGTTAAAATCTCTTCTCTGCTAAAAGGCAATAACGGACGTACGAGTCGGTCGTTTTCGGCAGTAATTCCGGTAAGTCCGTTTAATCCTGAACCTCTGCTCAAATTGATGAGAAAGGTTTCCAGATCATCTTTTGCGTGATGCGCTGTAGCAAGAAAAGGTAAATGGTGAAGTTGACAAAGTTCTTCAAACCAGTGATATCGCAATTCCCTCGCCGCCATTTGAATAGACACTTTTTGGTCTTGAGCATAGGCTTCGGTATCAAAGTTCTGCAAGTGAAACTTCACGTGAAGTTTTTCGGCTAGCTTTTCAACAAAAACCGCATCTGCATCGCTCTCCTTTCCGCGGAGGTTAAAATTGCAATGCGCGATCTCAAAATCGATCTTACACTCCGAAAACAAATGCGCTAAAACCACACTGTCCAATCCGCCACTTACCGCCAGTAAAAAACGAGCGTTTAGTAGCTTTTTAAAATGGGATTCAATATGAAGTTTAAATGTTTTAATCATAAAAACAAGTGCTGTTCTTGCGCTGTCTCTTTTATAAAATTTAAAACCGTAAATATACAATTTAAGCTGCGTAAGCCTGTAGATGAAATGCCAACTTTATTGGCCCCGCCAAAGGGTTTCATACTCTGAGGCTTGCCTCTAAATTGACAATGCTTTTTCAACCAATGCCATCTGGGCCTGCCTTTGTCGGCAAACAGGCATGCCCTGAGGTAGTTTATTTAGTAAGTATTTAACGCATTAGGTTTTTGAAATTTTCAATTTGATGGGCTTAATATTGTATTTTTAATCGAAACCCTATGTAACATGTGTTACGAGCATATCAATGCACACAGTATATATTTGCCCATAAATTTGAATCCTTGAAGAAATTCTTTCCCATATTTGACTGGTTACCAAACTACAGGAAAAGCTACTTAGCCGGTGATATTTCTGCTGGAATAACTGTGGGTATTATGCTTATTCCGCAAGGAATGGCGTATGCCATGATTGCCGGTTTACCTCCGGTATTTGGACTTTACGCCGCTCTTTTACCTCAGGTAATTTATGCGATTATGGGTACATCGCGCCAACTGGCAATTGGACCGGTAGCGATGGATTCGCTCATAATTGCATCAGGTTTGGGAGCGCTGTCGCTAAGCGGTATCAACGAATATATCTCGATGGCTATTTTTCTGGCGTTGTTTGTTGGAATCATTCAAGTATTGATGGGTTTTTTAAAAATGGGCTTTTTAGTCAATTTTTTATCCAAGCCTGTGATTAGCGGTTTCACTTCTGCAGCCGCCTTAATAATAGGTATCACACAACTCAAACACTTATTAGGTATCACGGTAAGCAGCAATAAAACCCTGCCTATCATTAAACAAACCCTTGCGCAGCTTGATCAGATCAATCCTGTTGCAGTAGCGGTAGGACTTGCCGGTATTGGAATTATGTTATTGATCAAACGTATAAGTAGTCAAATTCCCGCTGCTATTGTTGTAGTCATCTTTGGTATTTCACTAGCTTATTTTACGCCACTTACCAATTACGGACTCATTCTCGTGGGAAAAATACCGGATGGCTTACCGAGTTTTGGTGTTCCATCGGTTCCTTGGGAAGATCTTGGTCAGCTTTTCACCCTTGCACTGGCAATGTCCTTAATCGCTTTTATGGAAGTCGTATCTATTGGTAAAGCACTCGAAGAAAAGGTAAAATCCAATACGATCAATCCCAATCAAGAACTTATAGCTTTGGGAACAGGTAATATCGTGGGGTCTTTCTTTCAATGTTATCCTACTACCGCTGGTTTTAGCCGTACTGCGGTAAATTTTCAAGCAGGTGCAAAAACGGGAGTTGCTGCTTTTATTAGTGCAAGCTTGGTTGCGCTTACCCTACTCTTTCTGACTCCGGTTTTCTATTATTTGCCTAATGCCATTCTTGCTTCGATCATTATGCTGGCGATTACAAGCTTGATCGATCTTAACTATCCTAAAGAGCTTTACAAGAATCAAAAAGATGAGTTTCTATTGCTAATCGCTACTTTTCTAATCACCTTATTTGTTGGGATTCAAGAGGGAATTATTCTAGGTGTTTTGTTCTCATTACTCTTGATGGTTTACCGCACCTCAAAACCACATATGGCAGTGTTGGGTCAAATAAAAGGAACCACATATTTCAAAAACATCAACCGTTTTGCTACCGACATCATCGATCGTAAAGACATCTTGGTCGTGCGTTTTGATGCACAATTGTTCTTCGGAAATAAAGACTACTTCTATAAAGAGCTTAAAAAACATATTAAAGCAAAAGGTCCTGAACTTAAAACCATTATCATCAATGCTGAAGCGATAAATTATGTTGACAGTAGCGCTATTTATATTTTGAAATACCTCATTCTAGAACTGCGACAAAAAGAGATCACCTTAATGATCGCCGCTGCTACCGGACCTACACGCGATATTCTGTTTAAAACCGGAGTTACGGAATTATTAGGTGCCGAAAACTTATTTGTACGTGTGGTTGAAGCAGTAGAATTTATTGACGGCGTGCATCCTCGTACCGAAATTGAAGATCGTGTCTCCCGACAGAAATTTTAATCAATTGAATTTATAGGTTCCGGCTAAAATTGCAAATCGGTGCGGGTCGTTTCCTTTTATTTCACCTTCGGTATAATTCCATTTTAAACCGATCGTATAGCGTTTCTGCGAAAAGAAAAACCCAACGTGTCCATTTAAAATACTGTGATTTACAAGATCGCGGGGAACTACTTTTTCGCCTTGCGCATTTGCATTTTCAATGGTCGCATTAAAAGCAGAAAAATTCATATTGAAACCGGCTTCGAGAAAAAATTCGGTTTCTCCAGAACCTAAAAGACTTTGTTGGCGCGCCACCGATTTGCCAATAGTATTAAATTGACCAAATCTAAAATAAGCACCTTGCTCAAAAAGGGTAAAAATGTTTCCGGCAGAAATTCGACTGAAACTGTAAAGATTCAGCCATTTTTCAGTGAAAATATCTTGAGCGTAATTCGCTCGTACATTGAAACCAAACTGATTAGGAATCTGCTCTTCCCATTGATCTACAAAAATGTCTCTCGAGAAGTTTTTGTGAATAAAATTCTGTATTTCCCCTGCTTGCACTGCGGGTCCTAAGATCCCTAAATCTACTTTCAATTGAAGAAACGCCTTTTTAAATCCGTAGTTATTAGCAAAATCTACATAACCCCAACCAGCATACGGCTGTCTGGTTTTGACGATTTGATACGTTCGCGCATAATCTGGGGTGCATGCTTGAATGTGCAACCCAATATTATGACTAAAAGCTTCTTTTTGCGGAAAAAGCGACGCAAGCATCTTAGCGTTTTCTGGGCGCCAGTTAAAACCTAGATGAATCCCATAAGTATAGTGCCAGTCTGTGCGCGTTCCAAAGATTGTAAAATCATTATCGTGGCCTGCCAGCACTTCATATTTATAGGCGGTGTCCTGCTGTGCTTTCAGTAGAAAAGGAATTATAAAAAGCCACAAAGCAATACCGATTTTTGCAATCTTCATTGGTCTAAACTAAGTAGTTTTAAATTTAAACACAACCGCTTTCATAAGAATGTCAAGATTTGATTAAATTTAAAAAGCAGGGTTTAATTCAATAAAACTATGTCACAAGCAGCAGCTCTGGCTCAAAGACTTCAGGAAGTTATTCTTGACGGTATGTGGATCGCCAATACCAATTTTAAAAAGGAACTCGATAACACCTCACTTGACGAAGTTTCTATACAAATTAAAACTTACAATACTGTCGAGGTTCTTGCGCAACATATTCATTATTACATCGCAGGTGTAAAGCAGGTTTTTCTTGTTGGTGAGCTCAGCATTAGCGATCGATTTAGTTTTGATTTTGAGCCTATGCAAAACGATGAAGCGTGGCAAAACTTCTTGGCGCTTTTCTGGAAAGATACCGAAGAGCTCGTCAATTTGATCAAAACTTTAACTGATGATCAACTAGATGCTATTTTTGTAAAAGAAGCCTACGGAAGTTACAAACGCAATATTGAAGCACTCATTGAACACAGTTATTATCATTTGGGGCAAATCGTACTCCAGCTAAAAACCGAAGCAATAACGTAATTTTACAGCACTGAAACCGACTTATAAAACGTGGATAAATATCTAAAGATCATACAAGATTCCTTTACTGGATATTTTAATTACCTGGTTGATGAGATCACCAATCCCGGGTGGACCAACTATTTCTATTGGCTTCTCGGGCTCTCGTTACTTGTTTTTGCATTTGAGATCATAATTCCCTGGCGTAAAAAACAACCAATTTTTAGAAAGGGATTTTGGCTCGATGCGTTTTATATGATCTTCAATTTCTTTCTGTTCTCTTTGATTGGTTACAACGCGCTCTCAAATGTAGGCGTCGAACTCTTCAATGACTTTTTAGGACTTTTCGGGATAGATAATTTGGTTGCGATCGAGGTTCAGGACTTTCCGGTTTGGGCGCAGCTTTTAATCATGTTTGTAATTGCTGATTTTATTCAGTGGAATGTACACCGAATGCTACATCGCGTGCCGTGGTTGTGGAAATTTCATCAAGTGCATCACAGTGTAAAAGAAATGGGCTTTGCGGCGCAATTTCGTTTTCATTTTGTAGAGACTTTGGTATATAAAAGCGCGCAGTATATTCCTTTGGCGATGATCGGTTTTGGGATCGAACAATTTTTTGTAGTACATATGTTTTCAGTATTCATCGGTCACTTAAACCACGCCAATCTCGATTGGAGTTATGGTCCGCTGGGTTATATTTTAAACAATCCTCGCATGCATATTTGGCATCACGCTAAAGCGCTTCCGCCAGAACATAAATACGGGATGAATTTCGGCTTAAGTCTAAGCATTTGGGACTATCTTTTTGGCACCGCATATATTCCAAAAAGCGGAAAGAACATTGAAATAGGTTTTGACGGAGATGAGCGTTTTCCTCACGATTTTACGGGACAACTCACCTATCCTTTTAAGGAGCATTCTTCCAAATAATTGCAGTCTTAGTATTCAAAGCTAGTGTATCAAAGGTTACACCCACAAGCTGTAGCCTTTTTTATTTTTGAGTAAAATTTCAATGCTATGACAATTAAACAATTTGAATACAAACCTTTAGCCCATTTTTCTTACGCAATTTTGAGTGATAACAAGATCGCTTTAGTAGACCCAGAACGTGATCCCGCGCAATACTATGCCTTTGCAGAAAAACACAATGCGCAAATCGTAGCTGTTTTTGAAACACACCCGCACGCCGATTTTATTTCTTCCCATCTACAAATTCATAAAGAAACGGGCGCTACTATTTATGCTAGCAAATTACTAGGTGCAGACTATGCACACGAGCATTTTGATGATGGCGACTTTGTTGAGATGGGTAAAATTCAATTTAAAGCAGTTAATACACCGGGACATTCTCCCGATAGTATCACGATAGTCGCTTCAACCGAAAATGAAACGGCTCTTTTTACAGGAGACACTTTATTTATAGGGGATGTAGGTCGTCCTGATCTGCGTGAGAAAGCAGGAAAAATGAAAGCTAAACGCATAGACCTTGCAAAGTCTATGTATAAGACGATGACAAGCGCTTACAACGAATTTAACGATGATGCGGTTGTTTATCCAGCGCACGGAGCAGGTTCGCTTTGCGGAAAAAATATGAGCAGCGATGGCAGCAGCACACTTGGTGAGCAACGTGCTACCAATTGGGCTTTTAAAGAACAGTCTGAAGAAACTTTTGTAAATCATTTACTGGATTCTCAGCCGTTCATTCCGCATTACTTTGGTTTTGATGTGGATATTAATAAAACCGGAGCGCTAAACTTGAATAGCAGCTTGGCTGATATCCCTTTAAAACTTTATGAAACGCACCTGAATGGTGATGCATTAGTTATAGATACCCGTTTAGAAGAAGATTTTAAGAATGGGCATAAGCGCAACAGTTTGAATATTATGGCGACCAAACCAGAGCATAAATTTGAAACCTGGCTGGGTGCTATTGTTAAACCTGAAGAAGAATTTTGCCTTGTCGCTAACAGCGCCGCACACGCTGAAACATTGCTGGATCGTGTGAGCAAAATAGGTTATGAGCATCAAGTTAAAATGGTCTATACGCTTGGTGAACAAGATTGGCTTAAAATGAAAGATCTGGATCTGGAAGACTTCAAGAAAAACACAAAGGAATACACCGTTGTCGATATTCGAAATCAAAGTGAAACGGAATCCGGCAAATTCTTTGATCACGCCATCACCATCCCACTGAATGAATTGCGCGATCGGTATGAAGAGATTCCGGTAGATAAACCTATTGTGGTGCACTGTGCCGGTGGCTATCGTAGCGCTGCCGGAAGCAGTATTTTAGCAATGCATATTGATGAAGTTACCGTCTATGATCTAGGAGATGCAGTAAAAGACTTTCAATAGCATTTAAATGAAAAAGGTATACAATATTTTATTTGTAACACTGCAAATGATAATAATGTGTGCCTTTTTCTTTCCAATAAGCCTTCTTAAATTCAGATTACCGGAAGCCTTTAACTACGGTGCTTACACCTTTATTGTTTTCGGAATGTTATTCGTTGTCATTGCCCTTTATCAATTACGGCATCAATTATCACCTTTTCCTAGTCCGCGTAAGAATTCAAGCCTTATAGACTTCGGAATATTTAGATACAGTAGACATCCTATCTATTTTGGAATTTTACTTTCATATTTAAGTTTATCGATCCTGTTTGAAGATGTATACAAGCTCGTTTTGACAGCTGTTCTTTACCTCTTCTTCTGCTGGAAGTCTACTTTTGAAGAAAACTTACTCGTGGCGCGCTTTCCCAAATACAAGATTTACAGAAAGAAAACCCCAAGGTTTTAAGTCCTTTTAATTTCAAAAAAAATGAAAGAACTTTAACAAGAAAACCTAGTGTTTTCAAGCTTTCAACCCAAGATTGGATTGTAAATTTATATCAGAATAAAAGCTTCAAAAGCTTTTACAAATCAACCTCCAAGAACCCGTAAAAATGGATGTCGAATTACTCGCCCGAATTCAATTTGCCTTTACAGTAGCCTTTCATTACATCTACCCACCTCTAAGTATCGGAATTGGATTATTGATGGTCATCTTTGAAAGTCTATATGTAAAAACCAAAAAAGAAGATTACCACATTCTTGCAAAGTTTTGGACTAAAATTTTTGCACTCACATTCGGAATTGGTGTTGTTACCGGCATTGTAATGGAGTTTGAATTTGGCACCAATTGGGCTACCTATTCGCGTTATGTTGGAGATGTTTTCGGAAGCGCGCTCGCAGCTGAAGGTATTTTTGCTTTTGCACTTGAAAGTGGTTTTTTAGGCGTGTTACTTTTTGGCTGGAACCGTGTAAAACCTTGGGTTCACTTGGTTTCAACAATCGGCGTATTTTTAGGTTCTATGTTTTCTGCGATCTGGATCGTAGTCGCAAACAGCTGGCAGCAAACGCCGGCAGGCTACCACATTGTAGGTGAGGGTATGAAAGCCCGCGCAGAGATCACCGATTTTTGGGCAATGGTTTTCAATCCGTCGAGTGTAGAGCGTATTTGGCACGTTTGGTTAGGTGCTTTTCTAGCGGGAGTATTCCTAATTCTTAGTGTACACGCCTACTATATCTTAAAAGGACGTTATGTGAGCATTTCAAAAAAAGCATTTAAGATCACACTTATCATTGCTACTATAACTTCACTCGCTCAACTTGTAGCAGGGCACGCATCAGCAGAAGTCGTTGCAGAACATCAACCTGCAAAATTAGCAGCACTTGAAGGACATTATGATGAAAACGCTGCGGCAGATATGTATCTTCTGGGTTGGGTAGATCAAGAGAATCAAGAAGTGACCGGTTTAGCAATTCCCGGTGGATTGTCGTTTTTATTAGATCAGGATTTTGAAGCTCCTGTAACCGGTTTAAATGCGTTCCCCGAAGATGAACGCCCTTCTCAGGTTAATGCTGTTTTTCAGTTTTATCACCTTATGGTTGCCATCGGGATGTTTTTGATCGCGCTTACTTTATATGCTTCGTTTTTACTGTGGAAAAGGAAATTATTTACTAAAAAATGGTTGCTGTGGGTTTTTGTATTTACTGCACTGCTTCCGCAGATCGCCAATCAAGTAGGCTGGTTTTCAGCAGAAATGGGAAGGCAACCTTGGGTTGTGTACGGTTTGTTACGTACCAATGAAGCTTTTTCGCAGGCAGTCACAGCAAATCAAGTGTTATTTTCGCTCATTCTATTTTTTGCGGTGTACGCCCTACTCTTTTTACTCTTTGTATATCTACTGAACAAAAAAATAAAACACGGACCTTATGAAGAGGCTAATGACGAAGATGACGACCGACCGTTAACTAAAGAGATCAGTGAAGTAGTAACAGGATAACAGAATAGTATGGAAACAATTTTAGGTATAGATTATCCCACGTGGTGGTTTTTAGTAATTGGCGGTTTATTCTCAGGATATGCAATTTTAGATGGATTTGATTTTGGTGCAGGTGCTTGGCATCTCTTTTTTAAAAAGGAATTGAATCGTCGTATTGCACTTAATGCTGTTGGTCCTGTTTGGGATGGAAACGAAGTTTGGCTCGTGATTGGCGGCGGAGCGCTATTTGCCGGTTTCCCTGTGATGTACGCGACACTTTTTTCTTCGTTGTATATTCCGTTTATGCTGTTTTTGATCTTCATCATTTTCAGAGCCATTTCAATCGAATTTAGAGGAAAAGAAGAAATGCTTTGGTGGCGTAAACTTTGGGATGTTTGTTATAGCATTTCAAGTATAATGCTCGCTTTTTTGCTAGGTGTCGTTTTAGGAAATGTGCTGCAAGGCTTTGCCATAGGCGAAAATTACCAATATACCGGCTCCGGCTTTTTTGAATTTCTGAATCCGTATGCGATTATGACCGGAGTAACGACACTTGCGTTGTTTATGGCACACGGAGCCATTTACCTGCTTCTAAAAACCGAAGGAGCGATGTTTGAAAAACTCACCAATCTACTCCAAAAAGGAATGATCTTTTTTATGGTGAGCTTTGCGATCACTACGCTGTATACACTGCTTTACATTCCGCATTTGTCTGACGACTTTAAAAGTGCTCCTGTACTATTTGCGGTACCGGTGCTCACCTTTTTAAGTATTGCAAACGTACCACGATTGGCGAGTAAGAAGAATTATAAACTGGCATTTTTCTTTTCGTCGCTAACCATCAGCCTTTTGCTAGTTTTGGTTGCTGTAGAACTTTATCCTAACCTACTCTTTTCTACACTAGACCCAAAATATAGTATCGATGTTTATGAAGCTGCTTCTTCTGAGCGTTCTTTAGGGATTATGCTTTTATTTGTAGCCATCGGTGGTCCGCTGGTTTTAGGATATACCTTTTTTGTGTACCGTACCTTTAGAGGAAAAGTCAAACTTGACGATCATAGTTATTAAAATAGATAATCATCCTGAGGCATTGCTTGAAAACGAATTTTCAATTTCGAGGCATCCCGATAGCTATCGGGACCGAGTATTAAACCCTTTGACGGCGCCAATAAAAAAAGCCCCTATAACGGGGCTTTTTTGCTGCTTAAAGTATAAAACACACTTATAATTAACCTTAAACAGTTTTCTATAGGCTAGCTTTTTGTTTCAAGAATTACGGTAACCACAGCCTTTTTAGGGATTTCAAATCCGTTGTTGGTTGTTAGCTCTTTCAGTTCTAGATTATGCGTTTCTGAAGTTATGTAGCTATTTGCTTTATAAGATTCGGTATACTTTGATAATGCTACCGCTTTACTTTTTTCGGTATCATTTATAAAAACGAGTACTATTTTATCCTTTTCCGGACTTCTAAATGCCGAATACAAAAACTTCTCATCTGGTGTTGACGCTTCAAGCTCCTGAAGATGTATACGCGTATATCCCGGGCGAATAAATCTACTGTAATTACCAAGCGTCCAGAGCATTTTACTTTCGTAAACAGTTCCATCATTTTTGTTTTTATCGATATAAACCAGACCATCTTTATAATCATAGGCTGAGATTGCGGTCCACCAATGCCACGCACTAGCGTTTGCGACGACCAGATCGGTATTGATCACTTTTGCCATATACAATGCTGCGGTCATTCCTAAATCTCTACCATTACCTTCGATTTCACCAGCATTATCCCCTAGGATGCAATATTCACTCATCCAGAAATGTAGATCTGAAATTTCATCTATGGCACTGTTAAGCTGTTTACGCTGATCTACAAGTCGTGAAAATGGTGAAGTTGTAAAATAACTGTGTGCGGAAACAGCATGATTTACTCGTGCCAAATGACCCAGATAGTTTTTTGAATTAGTATTAAAAAAGGTTTGAATCACGTTTGCTCTTCCTGATTTGTTTCCGTTTTCAAACAAATAGTTTATTTGAGCGGTTTCAGGAATATCAATATAGGTGGTGTTAAGATTGCGCCGTTGAAGTTCGTGATCTAAGGCTACAACCAAATCTTTTATCTGATCGTTCCAAAAAGGAGTTCCTTCTTGACCACCATCTGCCCAATCCCATTGCGGTTCATTTATAGGACTTATATAATTTATATCCAGGCCTATTTTTGAAAAGCCTTCGGTCACATCTGCAAGATATTTTGCGAACGCTTCATTTTTAGTGGGATCAAGGTTACTTTGAGCCTTATCGCTGGTATAGGCTTTTCCGTTTCTGGTGAATTGAACCGGCGGACTATTAGAAAAAACCAATAGTTGTTCTACACCTCGTTCTTTTGCAGCTTTAGCAAACCAAACTTGTCCGCTTTGCTTGCTCCAATCGTACGTTCCTTCTTGAGTAAGAAAACTTTCCGCTCTGCGCCATTCGTCGCGAATGCCGCTTGATTTTCCTTGCTCTGCACTACCCGCTCCTAAATTAAAGCGCCAAAGACTTAAGCCTATTCCTTTAGGATTTCCATCTTGATCATTCTGCGTGCTGAAAAGCAAATCAGCGATTTGTTCTCTTTTTTCTAAAGGCCAATTTTTGCCTACAAATTGCACTGACCACGCATCTGACGCACCAAAATTATCGATCTTTTGAAAAGTCGTCTCAGCATCTAAATCTAAATGAATTAAATCTGGTGACTTCTGATCTTCCCTATTTGAATGCCAACTTAGCAATGTTAAAACAACAAAGAGGCCGAAAAAAAGAATTCCTATTTTAAAACTTGTGATCTTCAACTTGTGAATAAAAGCTTCTGTTAATTAATTGATAACGATTACAATTATCCAACTTTTCTAAGATTATTGCCGTCTACAAAATGCTCTTATTGGAGGTGTAGAACGTTCAAAACATAAAATGGAACACTTTTCTACATAAAATCAAAGTGCCTATGGATTCACTTCGTGCAAACTCGCAAAATCGTTATTACGCGTAACCAAAACTTTGGTGGCTCCTGAAGCAAAACGTACCAAATTGAGATCACGAATGTCCCCACGCAAATTTAACTGTTCAGCTTCTTTGAGTGAGATCCATTTACCATTTTCAAATTGAAGTAAACTACCAAAAGAAGCATCCATCTGCCCCAGACTTATTTTGAAAGGAAAGAAATTACCGGCTGCTAAAACTTCTTTATTTCCATCGTTATTGAAGTCTTCAACTATAAAATGCTGCACTACCGAAGCTTGTGCTTCAACTGGTAAAGGTTCTAAATGGAAAGATTCATTTCCTGAATTCACCAAAACCGAAGAACGCAATTCTTTAATATCAAGAACAAATCGAGGTTTGATTTGAGCTACTTCCAGCAATTCTTCAGTGGTGGTTTTTGCATAATCTTCATAATACGGAAAGTGCTTCTTCAACCCGGGAACTTGTGCTAAAAGTTCGTCCCGACCGGCTAGCGGATAATTTTTATGCTGAATATAATAGGACAAGATCGGATCAATTCGGCCATTATTATCAATATCTTGAATGTAATACCGCATAGGCTCTTCTGCCGAAGCTTTTAATTGCGAATTGAGCCCCATATTTCCTAATAAATAATCAGTGTCCCCGTCATTATCAAAATCAAAAGGAACAATTGAAGTCCACCAGCCTGTAGCATCGTTGAGATCATAGGCATCACTTTTGGCTAAGACGCCTTGTTTATTCTTTAATATCGTGATTGGCATCCACTCTCCTACTACGATCAAATCTTGCCAGCCGTCTGCATCAATATCTTCCCAAATGGCGTCGGTAACCATTCCTAAGTTAGCAATATCATAATTGCGCTGCGCTTCAAAAACAATACGACCATCGCTACTTTTATTCTCGAGCAAGATACTTTTGGGAGTCATAGGATAGTTTTTTCCGTTCAATCGTCCTCCTACAAATACGTCAAGATCGCCGTCCTTATCAAAATCTGTTGCTTTGACGGTTGCACCGCTAAAACGCATATCAGGTAAAGCATCTTTAGCCTCAGTAAACTTGGCATTGCCGTCATTAAGGTATAATCTATCCTGATAGAAATCATCACCGTTAAACGCTTCATTACCACCACTCACAACATACAAGTCTAAATCTCCATCTCCATCGGCATCAAAAAACAAGGATCCTAAATCTTCTTGAGCAGTCGCCCCGGGGGAAGTCCAAGGTTGATTGTCATTAAACGGTTTAAACGTTTCATCTGTTTGACCAAGAAACAGAACTGCCGGTTGCTCTTTTGCAGCTTCAAAATAAATATCGTCATTACCATCATTATTGAGGTCTGCGACACTGGCTTTGCCGCCTAACATTGATGCTCTGTAAAGAATTAAATTCTCACTATTAAAGTCTTGGTACGCATTTTCTTGATGCTTAAATTCAAGGTTTGATGTTTTTGTAATGTCTTTAAAGAATGCCTGAGCTTCATTTGATCCTGAACTGGCATATGCTTCAGCATCTTCTTCTTTAAGTACCAAGGTTTGATTGACTTTAAAATCTTTAAGTACCGAAGTTTTTCCGCCAGGCCAAAGGATTTTAAGTTCGTCAACATTTTGAATTGCTCCTGTACCAAGGGTCAGCACAGGTTCTACTGAAGATTGATAACCGCGACCATAATAGACTTCTTGATAAACAGTGGTTGAATCGTTTAGCTTCAGCAAGACTTTTGCTCCTAAGGCTTTAGCATTTTGACCGGAACCTTCCAGTTGAATTTTTAAATAATTATGGTTGAGATTATTTGTGTTGTTTTGGTACAAACTTATTGGAGCATTGAGATTATTGACAATAAGATCAAGGTCGCCATCATTATCAAAATCTGCATAAGCAGCTGCATTGGATACCGTTTTTTTCTCAATTCCCCATTCTGAAGTCTTGTCTACAAATTGCGCCTCACCCTTATTTTTGTAGACATAATTAGATACTTTGGTCGAGGACATTTTACTAACCAAGAGTCCAATATCTACATTTGAATGCGACTGTTGCGCTTGACTGATCGCTTCATTTACCGTATAGTTTGTAAAATCAAGATTGCTAAAGTCTCTCAAATAACCATTGGTAATAAAGATGTCTTTGAGGCCGTCATTATCAAAATCTGCCAGTAAAGGCGCCCAACTCCAATCTGTATTAGAAACGCCTGAGAGTTGCGCTTGCTCACTAAAAGCTAAACTTGAATCTGCCGAAACACTTCGGTTTAACTGAAGCGTATTACGCATATATTGATGATGGTAACCGCTATCTACAAGCGTGCGCTCTCTATTGAATTGATCGGGACCTTTAAGTACTTTTTGTCGGTAATTATCCTCAGGCAACATATCAAGGACAAACACATCAGGCTTTTGATCATTATTTAAATCAGCAATATCAGAACCCATTGAAAATTTTGATAAATGACCGAATGCGGATTTTGAAATGTCTTTAAAGGTTCCGTTTTGTTGGTTTATGTAACAAAAATCCTGTTCTACATAATCATTAGTCACATAAATATCAGGATAACCGTCATTGTTTAAATCGCTTATTGAAGCACTGAGGCCAAAATTTATTCCGGTCCCATTAATCCCAGAACCTTCAGAAACTTCAACAAATTTGTTTCCAATATTTTCAAACAATTTATTGCCATAATACGGATGTCTGAGACTTCGTAACTTTTTTACGTTTATAAGGGTATTGTAAAATTTATTGGCGTGATTCAATAAAAACATGTCCAAATCGCCATCCAGATCATAATCTAAAAAATAGGCTTGTGTGCTAAAGCTTCCCGCCGCATCCAGACCATATTCTTTGGCCATTTCTTTAAAAACAGGAACACCGTCTGCGTTATTACCTTGATTGATGAATAAGGCATTAGATCTACCTTCATAATTTGGTATAACCGGCTCAGCATGGCCTTCTTTTTTTGAGTTTCCGGAATAGGACAAATACAGATCCATCAAACCGTCACCATTCACATCTGCGGCTGTGACACCTGTTTTCCAGCCTTGCTTTTCTTTGATTTCGGCAGTTTGGGTTACGTCTTTAAAGTTCCATTTACCAAGATTAAGAAATAGTTTATTGGCAACCTGATTCCCAGAAAGATATACATCTGCAAAACCATCGTTGTTAAAATCTGCCACTGCAACGCCACCACCGTTATAAAAATACTCGTAGGTCATCACATTCTCGGCATCAGTTTCAGTGAGCCTATTTTCAAAATCTAAACCTGCTTCAAAGGCATCTACTTCTGTAAAAAGTGTTTTTTCTTTACACGAAAGCATAAAGAAAGCTGAAAATAAAATACCAACAGAACATCTATATAAAGACATGTTTTATACCGTTTTAAATATCTAGGTTAGAAAAATACAAAACTTATATACTTTTGATTTTAATCGTATTAGATAGTTTTTTTGAATTCGTCACTTTAAGCAAAATATCCCCTTTTTCTGAAGTACTTCTGAGAATGACTAAAGCTCTTCCATTCCAGGTTTTTCTAGAATGACTTGGGTATGCTGTAGTGTCTTTGAGATTTGCATTGTCTGTCGCTATAATTTCTGCAGGTCCCTCTACTGTAAAGTCTAAAAGCTGGTCTTGAGTTGGATTCAGAATTCCTTCTTCATCCTGAAGCTCTACCTGAATGTAGGCTAGATCCTGTGCGTTGGCTACAAGCGTATTATTTTCTGCAGTCAGTTTAATCTGGTCAACAGCTTTGGCTGTTTGTAAGAGCGTGCTTTCTTTTAGAACTCCATTTTCAAAGGCTTTTGCTACCAAGGTTCCCGGTTGATATTCTACATCAAAACTTGCTATAAATTCAGTCTCTCGAGAAACCTGTTGTGCTTCAATCAGGCGGTTATTCAAGTATAGTTTTACTTCAGGATATTTGGTATATACTTCAACCGTAATTGGTTTGCCTACATGTTGAGGCCACGTCCAACTAGGCCAAGTAGGCCAAACCGACCACATGGTTTCTTTAATCTGTTTTCCTTCAGGATTAGGCTGCTTAACCGCCATATAGATCTTTTCAGAATTATTCCATAGCATATCTCGGTAATGCGAGATAGGCTTACGCCAACCTATTAAATCAATATCTCCACAATAGGCCCCATGCCAAGGAAAATGATCTGCAGACCAATGCTCGCCATCAGGTTCTTCACCGGCTATATAAAATCTACCTATTCCGGATTCGCCTAAATAATCCATCGCAGTCCACACATAATCTCCAATGACGTATTGGTGCTTTTGCGTCATATCCCAACAGAAAAAAGCATCACGAGGATACGATTCGGTTTGCACCATAACACGCTCCGGCACGCGCTCGTGATCAGACTCCGCGCGATGCAATTGATAATTATAACCACCTATATCGTGTACTGAAAATAAAGGATCAAAAATCTGCCAATCATTATCCCAAGTGGTCATTGCAGAAGTAACCGGTCGCGTTGTATCCAATTCTAAAACTGCATTTTTCAAAAGCTGTGCTGTTTTTACCGCTTCGGGATCTTTTCGTTCAATAATCTCATTACCAATACTCCACATTACGATTGAAGGGTGATTGCGATCACGTGCCACCATTGCCTGAATATCTTTTTTATACCAAAGATCAAAATACCTCGCGTAATCATAAGGTGTCTTTTCCGTTCGCCAACCATCAAAAGCCTCGTCAATTACGAGGAGACCAATACTGTCACAAGCCTTTAAAAACATTTCACTAGGAGCATTATGCGAAGTGCGGACCGAATTGAATCCGGCATTTTTGAGAAGTTGTACTTTGCGAATTTCAGCACGATCAAAAGCTGCTGATCCCAGTGCACCATTGTCGTGATGCATATTTCCCCCATTGATTGAAATGCTTTTACCATTAAGTTTAAAACCTTGCTCAGCACTGTAATCAATCGTTCGCACCCCAAAACTTTGTTCAACCTCGTCTATTAGTTTTCCTTCAGAATCAATTATAGAAACTTTTAAAGTATAAAGATTAGGGTTCTTAGGACTCCATAACTTCGGGTTTGGAAGTTCTATAGCTAAAGTTCCATTTCTAGTCTCACCCGGAGCATTCTTAAGGTCTAATTCTGATGTGTAGCTTCCATTTTCTGTTTTGACCGAAGCCGTGACCTTATATTCCTGAATACTTTCTGTCTCGTTTATTATAGACGTATTTATATTTACTGAAGCTTTATGTTCTGAAATTTCAGGTGTCGTAATAGCGATGCCATTTGTCTCAAAATGTAAAGGATTATTCACCTGAATATTTACGTGTCTATAAATACCAGAACCACTAAACCAGCGTGAGTTGATCTCTTCAGAATTGTCTACTTTAACGGCTATGACATTTTGTTCTCCAAACTTTAAATATTCTGAAATGTCAAAGTAAAAAGGAGAATAACCATAAGGTTGAATCCCCACTGAACGCCCGTTTACAAAAACTTCCGTATTCATATAAACTCCACCAAAATGAATAGAAACTTTCTTTTTCGCCAGCTCTTGAGGCACTTGAAATGTTTTTCGATACCAACCTAAACCATTTTTAAAATAGCCGCCAGCTCCTGCAGACGGGTTTTCTTGCGCTATAGGAAATTGTACACTCCAGTCGTGAGGTAATGTAAGATCTTCCCAACCGGAATCATCGAAATTTGGGTCAATAGCCTTCTCATCTGCACTTAAGCTGAACTTCCAACCGTGGTCAAAGTTTTGAGTTTTTGATGTTTTATCAAGATTTTGTTGTGCTTTTAGTGGTAACATGCTCAAAACGAACACAAAAACTGCAAGCAATGCATTTGGGTTTTTCATGAATTTTAAAGTATTCGGTAGGAAATCTTCACCTTTGAAAGCCTTGGGCAAAATGATTAAAATCTGATTTTAAGCCTTGCCTTCGCATTTAAAGAAATCGATTTCGTAATCTAAAGACAATGATATAATTATTTCAAGGTCAAGACAAGGTAATTTTTGCCCGATTTCGGGGTATAAAGTGTTCAGAAGAATTTGCTTAAAAGGGTTTGTAACCTAATTTACCATAAAGAAAGACCCTAATTGAAGCTTCTAATAAGAACAACTTCAATATTTAATAACAGTCCATCTTGATTTGACCGCGTTGCTGATAATAGCTTAAAGATTTTAATTGGTAGGTTTCACAAATAACCTGAAGCGCAGCGATCACTTCTTTTTGCATACTAATAGACCCACAAATCATTAGAACCGTTCCATTTTTTAATGCATTAGAAAAAGCTAAATGATTACTGGCGATCACGTGCTGCACATAGATTTTTTCTTTACCTAAACGAGAATATACCGGAAAAAATTTTGAAAGCACCCCACGCTCCAAAGCAGCACTGATATGGTTTTCATAAAGCGCAAAACTTGCTTCATTTTTAGCTCCCCAATACAAGACGCGTTCTTTTTTATTTGCATTATCAGTCATCATTCCTAAAAATGGAGCGATTCCCGTTCCTGTAGCAATCAGTATGGCTTTCTGATTTTTCTTTAAGTGAAACTCAGGGTTTTTAATACGTACGGCATTAAGTGAAGCTCCGACTTCAATATCATTGAGATAGTTAGAACACAGCCCAAATTCGTGTCTTTTTATACTTAAGAGCATTTCTCCATCTAAATTCTTTCCTATAGAATAAAGGCGCTCGTGTGTGTCTTTTTGCGGATAAATAGCCAATAAATCACCTGATCTAAATTTGATCGATTTCTCGGGACATACCGTTACTAAAAAAGTATCATCCGGACTTTCTTGAGCCGTCGTTTTTGCTATTACTTCAAATTTTTGAGGCTTTTTACGGGGCTTGGTTACCGTATTGTCTCTGGGAACTTCAAGTTTAAGGGCTAATCGCTCTCCCCATTGATCTACCCATTGATCAAAGGCCTCCCAGGATTTATTATTTATGGTGTACACCTTCAGTAATTCTTTGGCTACCGAGCTTGCGCGCAGCGCTTCATCTACATCAAAAGCATACTTACAATAGCTTGGATACGCCAACGAACCAAAACCAACCACACTGTAGTTAAATTGTGGGACGTCTTTAAACTTATCAAGCAAGTTTAAAAATTTGGTAGCGTTTGCAGGAGGATCGCCGTCCCCATACGTCGAGGTAAATATTACCAATTGCTTCATCTTTGGAAACTGCTGATATTTATCCATTTGGGTAAGATGAACCTTTATGTCTTTATTGAGTAGCTCTTTATAAAATAAACTCGCAAAAGACATCGTACTCCCAGTTTCAGAACCAACGAGGATTACAATTTCGCTTTGCGCAGCTTTAAATTTATTTTTGATTCTCCCTTTACGACGCATAAACGTCATCTTGAATCCTGAGTAAATAAAGAATAAAATACTAAAACACGCCGCCGCCAATATCACAGCCCAAATGACACTCCCACGACCTGTATGTAAAACCGTGCTGTAGTACGATAACATATTGACCAACGGATACGAAAGCTCACTAATTACTTCTCCGGTAACCTGATTAACGAGAAGCTCTCGATCGGTTAAACTTATTTTATAGGGATCTTCGACATCAGGACTAAACGGAAATTCGATATATCGAACATCTGCTATTGTTATATTTTTCAACGCGGGAAATTCTGCTAAATTCCTTTGTGGACTGTCGGTTATAGAAGCGTAGTCAACATCGTGAGTTAGCACGATATCAGGTAAAATTTCAAAACGCTGTAGCGAAAGGTAAACACCTGTAAGCGTAATGATAATGATAGGAATAAGCGATAAGCGTCCTAAATAAATATGATAATAGGAATAAAAATTATCCTTTATTATTCGGTTGAAGAACGCACGTATGCCTTGTTGCCTTTTGATGATTAAAATAAGGCCGGTAATACTGATAAGAAATAATAAAAAGGAAGCAAGACCTACAAAAAAACGTCCTGTGCTTTTTAAGAAAAGACTGCGGTGCAAGCTGGTTGCAAATTGAAAAATTTCGGCTTGTTTCTCAATTTCGCCTACTTTTTTTCCTGTTAACGGATTGATATAAAAATCACCGCTGTCGCCTTCCATACTCAGTACAGAAGCCTTCACAAAACCTGCTTCATCAATTTCAACACTTAAGACTTCGTCATAACTTGACTTAAGTGTATCGATGAGTTGCGTTACGGGAATCTGGGTTTGATCACCACTGTAGTTTAATGCAGCGTGATCAATAGGTTCAAACGCCAGAATGATTCCTGTTACAGAAGCAAGAAGTATGAATAAAAAAGAAGATACAGCCAATGCTAGATGACTGTATCTCCATATTGATAAAATCATAGATTAATTGCTTGCCATCAACCGTACATATCTTATGTAACCTTTACCGGCAAATTTACCATTAAGGCTTGCCTGATCAAGCGGAATCATAAGATCATCCTGATAATACTTTTGATCTTCAACAGCGGTTTCAAATCTCAGTTTATAACCACTGTCTATCTTGTCCTGAGCAATTTTGAATGAACCTATCCCACGGCCACCGGCACCTACAGTAGCTCCGGCAATACCATCGATATTTTCATTTTTTACTTTTTGCTGCTCCCACCATCCGGTAAGATCTGGATACCACTCTTCGTCATCTCCCTGAACTAAAAGGGTTTTTTCATACTCACCTTCAGGATTGATGAGCGACACAACAACATAGGCACCTTCTCCGCTATAGTTAGTTATTTGAATTAAACATTTAAATGTGGTTTCTGCAGGTTCTTTTTCAACAAAAGAAAAAAGTGTAAAGCAGAATAATCCTAATACTAATGTTTTTAATCTCATAATTTAAAATGAATTGTAATCGCTTATTTTAAAAATTCTATGCTTGCTTTGCTGCTGGCTAGAATTTCGTTTTCACTGGCAAGATCATAAATACTCTCACCAAAATCTGTAGTTACACTGGTATCTGCACCATTAGCTACAAGCAACTCTAGAATTTCAGTATTGTCTGCTCTTAATGCTGCAATTTGCAATGGTGTATTTCCATCTTTATCAGCCTGATTAACATCAATTTCTAAAGCCAAAGCTTTTTTGGTTAAAGGCAAACTGTTTTTCTTAACGGCTAACAGTAGCATGTTCTCTTTATTCTCTTGAGTAGCAGCAAAATCAACGCCTTCTTCTGCAAGCAACTCCATTTTTGCTTCAAAAGCTGCTGCGTTACGTGGATTGTAAGCATCAACCAAATAGAACATTAATGTATTTCCTTTATCGTCAACATCAGATGTATCTGCACCTTGCGCAATTAAATAACTTACCACTTCGGGGGAATTTCCTGCAACGGCTCTACTTAACGCTGAAACACCTTCTTCATTAGTATGATTAATTGCTTCAGTCTTCTCTTCAAATAATTTTACTACTTCTAGACTATTTCTAGAAGATGCATAGATAAGTGGTGTGTTTCCTTCACCGTCTACCGCAGTAGGATCTACTCCTTTTTCTAAGAAATAATTGAAAATGTCCATATCCTGATTTCTTCCGGCAAGCACGTGAAGCGGATTGGTTCCTGTAGTGGTAGTAACGTTTGCTTCAATACCCAATTCTTCTAAATATTTAAATACTGAAAGCGGACTAGAACCACGGCGAGAACCTTGTGCGGCAGCAAGTATTGCGTTTCCGCCTTCATTATTTGTAGCTTTAGGATCAATACCTTTTTCGATGAGCTTGTTCATCATTTCTACATTTCCTGAGCGGGCAGCATAGATGAAAGCGTTGTTACCATCCTCATCGGTATCGGTAAGAGCAAGACCTTTATCTTCAAAATAATCGATCATTTTGAAGTCTTTTTGACTTGGTAAGATCAAAAGCAAAGCGTTTGCACCGTGATGCGTTTTTTCTACTTTAGGATTAGAACCCTTAGCGATTAAATAGTCATAAATCTTAGTATCTGTAACACCGGCATTGGCAGCAAAATTAAGCACCGAATAGCCGTGATCATCTACAAGGTCCATTTTAGCACCGGCATCAGCAAACTTTTTTACTAAAGGAAAATTTCCTCTAGAAGCCGCCCAAAAGATATAAGTACGACCATCGTGCGTAAGTTTGTTTACTGAATTTCCCTCTTGAGCAAAAAGATAGTCAATCACTTCTTCTGAAGCATCGCCAAAAATAGCCATCACCACAGGATCAAAATTACTTCCGTTAGCCTCTGAAGGATCATTGCCTGCAGCGACCGAAGCTTTAACTTGTGCTAAGGAAGGTTTTTGACCCCAAAAATCTCTAGAGAGTAATTGGTTTGACTCTTGCGCTGTGAGCGTTAAGCTAAAGAGTATTACAAGAGCGCTAATTATATATCGCACTGAATTCATTATTTATTCTTTTTTAGATTAATTATAAATAGGTGGGTAAATTTAATTATTTTTTGGTTTTCGGTCTATCTCTTACTTGAATATTTTCAGGATTAATTTTAAAGTTAAAATAGATGAGCAAACTATGCTACATAAAGCGTTTCGGCACAAATACAATTCAATAAAAATGACATTTTGTTCTGGCCATTTCCTGTATTATGTTCATTACTTCTTACTTCCCATTATCGAATCATAGTTCAAGCGTTCGACCTTCAATCTCCTACTTCTCTCATTCGACAACAAAACTACTGAATTATTTTATTTTTATTTAATCTAAATAAGATATTTTGTTAATTTTGAAATATCAAAACTATATTTTCTATGAAAAAACTACTACAATTCACTGTACTGCTTCTATTTATAAGTATTTCTGTTCGAGCTCAATCTAAAAAGGATCAAGACAAACAAGCCATAAAAGATATGTGTGGTTGTTATGAAGTAACTTTTAAATATGCAGAAACTTTTTCTCCAGACGGCAATTACACAAAGCACGACGATTACTATGCGTCTGCCCTAGAATGGGCTCAGCTTATTGAAGATGAAGAAAACAAGATCTCCATTCAGCATTTACTTGTTGTACAAGACACGATGGTGATTAAACATTGGCGTCAAGATTGGAGTTTTGAAGACCCAAATCTTTTTATCTATGATGCTAATAACACCTGGAATCGTGTTGAAAAGGATGATCAAAGCATTAAAGGGCAATGGGCGCAAAAAGTATATCAAGTAGATGACAGTCCTAGATATTCCGGTTCTGCCACTTGGATTCACGTTGATGGTAAAAAAATCTGGCAAAATACAACTCCTGCTCCTCTACCTCGCAGAGAATATACACATAGAAGTGATTACAATATTATGGAGCGTAACAATCAGGTTCAAATCACCACGTACGGATGGTTACACGAACAGGATAACTCAAAAGTATTGCACGCCGCTGATGCCGATGATCGCATAATAGCAGAAGAAAAAGGATATAATATTTATGAACAAGTAGCAGATGAGCGCTGCGCAGCTGCACAATCATGGTGGGAAGCCAACCAGGAACTCTGGGCAAAAGTCAGAAAAGAATGGGATCGTATTTTGGCATCAAAAGAACGCCTTAAATTGAAAAAGAAAGTTGATGGAAAACGCCTTTACAGTGTTTTGTTTGATCTTAAACCAACTGCAACAACCGCAGAAATACATCAAGCGATTATTGCATTTGTTGAATGAGTGGAATGAACTTTCCTAAAATTAAAAGAGTCCTCAAATTGAGGACTCTTTTTTTTCTTTAAACGTTTTAAACACACTTACATATAAACGTTTAAACTAAAACCATGTAATTATTCTGAAACCACAATATCCCAAGAACGTACGTTACAAAAACGTCCAGGGTTTCCATCCTTTTGAGTAGTAATTTGTCCTACGGTAATTGTTGAGTTTTCGTCTAAGCTAAATTCTAATCTGTAGGTGTATTCATTACCCAAAGCTGCGTTAATTCGTTTATAAACCAATACATTATCTGCCGTTTGTACATCTGAAACATCTGGTAATGCGTCACCTTTTGCCACAACAAAATAAGAACCTCCTTCATCTGTTAAGGAATGGTTTGTATCACGTATCAAAACATTAAGAATATAAGATGCTGGTTGTACATTGGTTACACTTTGATAAATTTTACCATTGGTTATCGCGGGAGCTCCCCATCCTGATTCCATATTAAAAATATTGCCATTCCATTCATCCCAACCCCCGTAGCCGTTATGAATTTTCACAGGTTCTGTTGTAGTCCAATCCTCTAAGATCCCCCATCTTCCAGATATAGATGACGCTTTAAAAGGTATTGCAGCATTAACCAGTACCGGTTTTGAAATAGGTGTAAACGAAACATATTCGGTATAAAAAGTATCAATCGCTGTTTCTTCAGGTTTAAATACCGTACGATATTGATATGTTGACAACGGTTTAAAATCTGTAATAGACCAAACATCCTCAGCGATTGGGACAAAAACGGTGGTTTCAACATCTGCTGTATTGGTATAAACAACCTCGGTACCAATAACCCCACTTGAAAGATCCATACCGGCATATGCAATAGCCAGACTGTCTTCAATTAGGTTATTTGCGGTTACTGGTCTATTAAAAAGTGTATTTTGATAACGCTCACCATACACAGTTCCTGTAATGTTGGAAGCTAAAGATTTATTTCCTTTTGCATCATAAGTGCGTAACTCAAAGTTGTAGATATTCTCAGGAATACCTTCTATCATCACTTCTAATGTATCTATACCTTCTGAACGTGTTACAGGAACGGAAATGGAATCTCGCTTATCATTCCAAAACACTCTTAGCTCGGTGATTTTTGGATCTGCGTTTACGACACCTTGCAACATGATTCGATTATTTCCTGAAAAGGCTTTTAAAGAATCTATACGTTCGGTATAGCTGATTTCGCCATCAGCGGCAAACTTTTTATAGTCGTCATATTCCTCTTGAGTACACGACCAAAAAATTGATCCAAGCCCCAAAAAGGTGATTAATGTATATTTATAGATGTTTTTCATAAGTTCTAATTTTTAATTACAGATTAGAATTACCATAAACCTGTAGTTCTGCAATACCCATAGCATAGGTTCCTGCCCAGTTATCAATCATTTCAATTCTTATATAGCGCATAGGAGGAGCATTGGGATCAATATCCCAGCTGAATCCGCTATTTGCCGTCTCAAAATCTTCGTTATTACTTTGACCGTAAGGCAAACCACTTGGCTTTACTTCTTCATAACTACCTAATAATGTCCACTCGCTAAGATCTCCTGTTGGCTCTAACTCAGCCGAACCATAAATCTTCAACTCTTTCATACAGACGTTATAAAAATATTCGCGACCGCTACCATTACCTCCATCATAGTATTCAGGATAATCCCAAATCACAATACGACTAAGCTTGGTAAGCACACCTATGTCAAAACTAGTGATGTGCGTATCTTCGATAAAGTTACCTTGCGTTAGATAACATCTGGGCCAGTCCCAGTTATTGCCATCCCACATCCCACTTTTAGGTGTAGAATTATGACCTGGTGCATCGTTAGGTAACCTTAAGTCACCATAATTTGATTTAGGAATAGCTTCTTCAAATAAAGGTGTAATCGTGCTTTCTAATGTATCTGTATAGTTTAACCATCTATCACGCACAGTAAAACCAAAATCTTGGGCAAGCGTATCTAAACCTCTTAGACGTCCATTGATGATATCTGTTGAAGTATAAATACTGTTAGGGTCTGTCACATATTCACCTTGCTCATTCTTAGTGAGAATAAGTATCGCAATATCCATACGCTCTGGATTTTCGGCGTTGACGAAAATTCCACCAAAAGCTTCTCCTACATCCAGACTGTTATATACATCGAATATTGGAGACTGCAGCGGGTTTACGGTAACGGTTACCGGTGCCGAAGCTACTTCACTTCTATTTACAGCAACCACCTCAACTTCAACATCTTCATTCCCAGTAAAACCTTCTAGAAGCATTGAGTTTTGATAATAGGATGCTTTTACTTCCATTTCTCTACCTGTGGGCAACGTATAATTTGCTTTTATATATAACAAGTCCTCATCATCAGGCAAGGTATAGGTAAGCTTTGCTTTACCTTTAAGATTCTCTACCTGAAGATTTGAAATTTGCTGTGGTGCACTAGAATTTGCTTCCAGCGGCACTTGATCAACTTCTTCTGAGCAGCTCCACAAAAGGACCACAAGACTCAAAAAGAATATTTGCTTTAATGTTTTTGTTTTCATAATCTAAATTTTTTAAGGATTTTACCAACCTGGATTTTGTACCAAATTGGTATTTCTTATAAGTGATGTCTCACTTAAAGGCCAGAAGTAATCTCTTGGAGATACAAAACTTTGAAGATGAATGGTACGCACCTGATAATAGGCTGCTTCAGATTCTCCAAAGACATTCCAACCTTGTACATCATCATTAAATTCTTCTACGGCACGTTTCCATCTCAATAAATCCCAATAGCGCTGTCCCTCAAAAGCGAGTTCGATCATACGTTCTTGTTGAATAATGCTGCGTAAACCATCTTGTGTTGTAGGTTTATTAGGATTAACCGAATGTGCAGCCCATGATTCTACTACGCCGTCAAGTCCTGCACGATCGCGTATACGGTCTATATATTCATAGACTTCAGCGCTAGGCCCCTCTACTTCATTCAAAGCTTCAGCATACAACAAGTATAGATCTGCGAGACGCATCTGTGGCCAAGCATAACGCTCAAAAGAACCACCGTCATTACTAAAAGTCATTCTCCAGTTTACCAGCTTTTTACAATAGTACCCTGTCTCGTTAAAGAAAAACGGATGATCACTACCACTGTAGTCACCAAATTTCCCTTCAATATGCCATTTGGTCTCATCTTGTAATGCATCACGCTTATACCATGTACTACCGTCAAAACCAAGGTCTGCATAAAAACGTGGCTCTCTGTCAAAATTCAATCTGGAAGTACGGTAACCTTCTTCAATATTGAAGCGCTCTTCTGGTGTAGCTTCACGCAGTTCTAAAATATCGTTGAAGTCATAATTACGATCTTCGGTAATTGGGACTCCATTATCGGTATAGAATAATCTTGCCATCGTAATCGTAGGAGACAATACCTTACGTGCTACACGTGTATTATGTCCTGCCTCTAATGGCGCCATTGCACTTGCCTGTAACCCATCTTCCCCGTCTGTTAAACTCTGCGTATTAGGCCAAATCAACTCTATACTTTCAGGATCTGTAATGGCATTGCGTATGCTCAGTTTAGTCACTGTAGTATCAGTAAGATTAAAACCTGTAACTGAAGAGTTGAATCGAAAAAGTTGAATTCCTGCTGTTTCTGCAGCGTCTATAGCTTCTTTAGCAGCATCTGCGGCCTGTTGCCATTTGGTTGGATCATAGGTCGTGTTGTAAAGTGGTGTACCATCGGTGTTTACCATGGTCGACAGATCTGCGTTACCGTTATAAAGCGGACTCGCAGCAGTGACCAACACTTTTGCCTTTAATGATCTTGCAATTACCGAAGTAATTCTACCAAACTCGGTATTGATATCTGTAATAACCGGAGGAAGAACAGCCGCTGCTTCATCAAGAAGTTGAACTACATAGGCTATACCCTCGTCATAAGGTTCTCTTGATAGATCAAATGCCGGTGTAGGCGCATCAATGTCTACATTTTCTCTAATGATGGGTATAGCCCCATAAAATTTCATCAGATAGAAGTGGTAATATGCCTTTAAAAATTTGGCTTCAGCAATCCAACGCTCCCGCTCTGACTGCGTGATATCGGGTACATTATTCTCATCAGACATATTTTCTATAAAAATATTACAGTGTCTGATTCCATCCCAGATCTCAGGTCCGTCATAAGGGGCGCCTGCTTGATATTCACCTTGCCATACATTGAAATATGGATTTGAAACGCGCTGTCTACCCAATGCAATTTCTAGAGCAAAATAATCTCCATTCTCACGATTGTCTGGTACCCACATTTCATCTCCAGCTAAAAACCCTGCATTTCTACGCGGATGACCTAGACGTGGCATATAGGAGTAGCAAGTAAAAAGATACTTTTCTGCCTCTTGACGTAAATTAAAAATCTTATCTACAGTAGCAAGTCCATCGGGTACAACATCTAAATAATCGTCCTGACACGAATTAAACCCAGCGAGTGTCGCCAAACCAAAGGCAACAGCTGCGGTACGATTCAATAGTCTTTTATATAGTATATTTTTCATAATTCTTTATTCTAATTTTAAAAGTCAAATTGAAGACCAAGGTTATAAGCTGTTTGAATAGGATAGCCTAAACCATTACCTCCCATTTCAGGATCCCATAAGTCAAAGCTGCTCCACACGGCAAGGTTGATCCCACTGGCGTAAATACGCAAGGAGCGAATACCCAATGCATCTACCAGCTTTTCTGAAGCTCTATAACCAATCTCTACATTTTTTAACCTTAAGAAGTCATTGTTTTGTAACCACCAAGAAGAGCTCTGAGCATTGTTCTCTACCACATTTGGACTCAATCTTGGCCAAAATGCATAAGCATCTCTATTGTCTTCAGACCAATAACTATCTGCGATAAGTTTTAAGAGCCCATTTTGTTGACCTAATTGATTACCAGTTCCTAAGACAAAAGGTGAAATAGCAGCCGAATTAATCTGAAATGACGATCGTGCAGAACCTTGAAAGAAAACACTTAGATCAAAATCTTTATATCCTACAGTTCCTCCAAAACCATAGATCAACTCTGGAGTAGTAGGTAATCCAATTGGAACACGGTCTAATGAAGTAATCACACCATCACCATTCACATCCCTATATTTAATATCACCACCGGTATAATTACCAAACTGTGTTGGAGAGTTATTGACTTCCTCCTGATCTGTAAATAAACGTTCGGCTATATAGCCATACATTTGAGAAGCATTATTTCCTACCTGAGATAAATATCCCAATTCGTCAGGATAGTTGAGCTCATTAGTCTGTACGACCTCGTTTGTAGCAAAGGTCAACGTTGCTCGTGCTTGCGTCCACCACTCTTGATTGATTTGGCGGTTATAATCTAGCGACAAATCGATTCCCTTAGATTCTAATTCAGCAAAATTAACCTGCGGATTTGCAGTTAAACCAATGACATCTCCAATCTCAGTTCTACGTTGTAGAATATTGGTTCTGTTTTGTTGATAGATTTCTGCAGTGAAGTTTAAATCACGCCATAAACCTATGTCAATCCCAATATTAAATTGTTCTGAAACTTCCCATCCAATATCAGGATTTGCATAACGATCAATTGAAATACCGGGTCGTCCAAAATTATATTCCTGTCCAAAGGTTGCTCCAAATCCACCATTATTAGGGTTCACACGCGATAAGTAAAAGAAACGATCTTCCTCTGCATTACCAATCTCATCATTACCGGCTTTACCATAGGTGAATCGTAACTTAAGATTACTAAACGTGTCCTTTAAACCTTCAAAATATTTCTCGTTAGATATCACATAACTCGCTCCAAATGAAGGGAAAAACCCATACCTATTGCTTCGGTCAAAACGCTCTGAACCATTATATCCAAAACTGAACTCAGCAATGTAACGCTTATCAAATGCATAAGTAAATCTTCCTGAAAATGTATGGTTTCTGTACTGTAAAGATTCTTGAAGATTATCATAGTCTGTAGTCTCATAACTCTGAAGTACGTTGATCAAGAAACCTGATACTGCATGAATATCATTAAAAGTTTTATCATAGTTCAGCGTAAACTGATTATAAATCCTTGAATTAGACTGATTGTTTGAGCCCGCAAGATTTAAGAATTCTGTACCGGGAAGACCAATAGATGATTGTGTCCCGTCATTCAACACGCGCAATTGAACACCTCCGTCTACCGGGTTTCTAGAGGCTTGATAATAAAATGGATTATACGCTCTACTAATAGAATATGTATTATATCTACGTATGTAGTTCATCGTACCAATTTTTAAACCTTCAGTTATAAAGTCGAGCTCTTGATCTATTGATATCTGTGCCTGAACGGTTGAATTTTTGGTCGTTCTATACCCTCTAACCATTTCTGCATAAGGGTTTGTATAGAGTGCATTACTGGCAAGCGATAGAGGTGCATTACCAAATAGAGGATGTTGTGCTAAAGGATATAATTCAGCAGGATAAATAGAGGTAAAAGCCACTGGGTTTGCATTCACTGTAGAGGCAATGATGTCACCACCATTTGAAATTGGTCCATTATAATCATCAAACTGGCCGTAAATATTAACGGTAGCCAAGGTCGTTGGCGTAAGGTCAATATCTAGTTTACTCCGTAACGAATAGTTTTGAAGTTTGATATTACTATTAAAATTGTTGATAGGATTTACATCTAGAATACCGTTATCAATATTATACGTTCCTGAAACATAATATCGGGCACGTTCAGAACCACCACTTGCACTTATGTTGAAACTTTGATTTATAGTATACTCTTTGAGTATCTGATTGATCCAATCATTACTAGGATATAAATAAGGATTATCTCCTGCTGCCGTACGGTCTATCTTGGTTTGTGAATACGGTAGAACAGCTAAAGGATCACGTGTGAGCGCCGCTTCATTAGCCAAACGCATATAAGTGATATTATCTGCAAATTCAAAGTTTTGCGTATTGGTCGAAACTCTGGAAGCTGCACGTGCACTGAATTTTGCTTTTCCTGCTTTACCGCTTTTGGTAGTTATCAAAATCACCCCGTTTGCTCCTCGAGCACCATAAACCGAAGCTGCCGCAGCATCTTTCAGTACAGAAAAGGTATCGATATCGTCAGGCTGTAAACGTGCCAAATCTGTAGATGTAGACTCTATATTATCGATAAGAATAAGTGGATTACGTTTTCCTGAGCCAAAAGTACTTAAACCACGAATGAAGAAATCTGAATTGTCTGCTCCAGGCTCTCCAGATCGTTGAAAAGAAACCATTCCAGGAACACGACCTGCCATCATATTGGTCAAGTTATTGGTAGGCCCTTTTAATTCTGCAGGATTGATCGTGGCAATGGAGCTTACCTGACTTTCCTTTAACTGTTTACCTCCAAAAGCGATAACCACGGTTTCTTCTAAAGATTCTGAGCTTAAGCTCATTGTAACGTTTATCGTTTCTTGGTCAGAAACAACAACTTCTTTGGTCTCAAAACCAACAAAAGAAAAAACTAGTGTTGATCCCGGAGAGACGCGTATAGAGTAATTTCCATCAAAATCTGTTGAGGTTCCATTTTGTGTACCCTTTTCAACTACCGTTACCCCTATTAAAGGTTGATTGCTATCACTACCGTCATAGACAGTACCTGTAATAACCTGCTGTGGTTGATCATAGGCCCTATTTGCATCTAAAGCATATGAATAACCAGACACCACTAAAAGCAATAGATAAAGTCTGGTTTTTATAACCATTTTGAGTGTGTATATCATAATTGTGTGTTGTAGTATTCTTTCAATAATGTGATTTTCAATTGTTAATTAAGTTTCTGCTAACTGCTATTGTTTCCATAATTTTTCATTTTTTGGCTTTATTAGTTAATATTCAGTTTTTATTCGGCAGGTGTTGATTCTTGGAGTTGCCAAGTGTCCTGCCATTTTATTTCGGGCTTTCCGTTATTGATTTCCAGTGGCAACCATATATACCTTCCGTCTATATGATTTTTAGGATTCCATCTATCACCCATATAGATGTACGAAGTATCTGTTTTGCTTACTACCGGCAGGATAAATGTACTTTGGGAATGAAATGTGACATTACTGTGTTTACCTTTGGCCGGATTTCCAAGAGATTCCCAAGGACCAAAAATGGATGTCGCTTTGAACGATCTCGCAGGATTAGGAGCCCAACCTGTAAGGCCTGAAGTAATCATATAATAGGTTGATCCTTTTTTAAAGATTGCCGGCGCCTCGTTTTGACCTCCCGGTTGAATACGTGCCCATTTCCCGGTAAAACCTAGATAATCATCAGTAAGCTCAGCGATATGCAGCGTTTGATTTTCTTCTGAAGAATGAATATGATATGCACTACCGTCATCATCCACAAAAAGGGTCATGTCTCTAGACATTTGACCTTCTTTAAAATCGCGTCTAACATATAGACCATTTTTAAGCGCAGTTGTCCATTCTGGTGTCCACCACTCCAACTTATTATCTGAGGCGCTGCTTAGCTTTTGATCTTCTGAAAAATTAATGGGCCACTGCCCTGCATTTGGTCTATAGGATTTGAGATAGGTAAAAGGTCCCATAGGAGATTTACTGGTTGCCACACCTGTTCTTGCAGCTGCATAGCCTTGACCTTTGAGTTCAAGGTGAAACCACATAACATAGTTTTGCGTTTTCTCATTATATATAACTTTTGGGCGCTCTATTACAGATCCAATGGTGATTTCAGAATCAGGATCTTCTGACACACTTAGTGCCACTCCTTCATTCGTCCAATTGTAAAGATCAGTAGATGAATAAACTCTGACCCCTACCTGTGCCAGACTGTTTTTATTTTTATGCTCACCATACCAATAGTAAATTCCATCTTCTTCAAATATCCCACCACCATGCGCATTTATGTGCTCGTGGTTGGTATCTAGCCATAGCGATCCTGGTGAAAAGTAGGTATGTTTTTCAGAGAGTTGCGCATTAGAAAAATACCCACATAGCAATCCAAAAAACAACAACATTAAAAATTTCTTTACATATTGTATGTTTGCCATAGTTGTTATAAATAGTTAAAATATTGTTTCGTATATTTTTAACGAAATCGAAATAGTAATCAACTTCGAATACAATTTTCACATATTTTAAGAGTTTTGGCAAGGGTCAAAATGGCAAAATAAGGGGGTGTAAATGCGCATTCATCAATAAAAACATATATTTTCAGTTTTTTCACCAACGTTTACTCTTATTCTTTATATTATCTTTAAAATTCTAGTGTTATGGTCCTTTCAAGACATTCTGTAGGTTTTTTCACTTTAATAGTGTGTTTTATATGCATTACTCCTACCCTAATTTTTGGCCAAAAAAATGAAAATACCAAGACCGGATTTTTAGACAAAGAGCTTACCTTTTATAGTTTGGACACTCAAAATGGACTCTCAAATAATATTGTTAAAACCATTGGAGAGGATGCTCTAGGATTTCTTTGGATAGGTACTTCAGATGGACTCAATCGTTATGATGGGAACGCATTTGAAATATTTAGAAAAGAAAATTCTGGACTTTCAAACAACTACATTCAAGACATTTCTTTTGCACCAGATGAACGTATTATACTTGCTACAGACGGCGGGATCAACTTCTATGATTCAAAAACAGAACGCTTTGATCTCTTAAATAACTATTATCCGGGTCTCAAACTAAGTGTAAACTCATCTGTTGTTCTTGACCATAATCGCTATGCTATAGGTATTTACAATCAAGGTCTGTTTGTATATAATGGCACAGAAGAAGTCGCATATAAAGGAGCTTCTAACAGCCCCGTAAAAGAGTTATCTTCTTTAAAGATCTCCTGTATTGCCAAGCAAAATGATTCTATTATTTGGGTAGGAACCTTTGACAAAGGGCTTAATCGCTACAATATCAAAACAGATATAGTAACTCAAATCCCGTTAACTGTTCAGAACACTACAATTAAAGAAATAAATACAGTATATGTTGATGACAAGGCTAATGCGTGGATAGGTACTGAAAATGGACTTTTTGTTCAAAAAGCAGATGGCAAATTTTTACACCTTGATAAAAGTGCTCATTCATCTGGATTATCAGGTAACCGCATTATGGCTATTACAAAAGATGATTTGGGAAATCTCTGGGTAGGTACGTATAATGACGGCTTAAATGTGTTTAACATAAAAAGTTTTCTTGATCAAAGTCAGGCGTTTTCTGTTGTGAAATTTAGACCCAATGATAATAACAGTAGTATAACAAATGCATCGATAAACACACTTAAAAAAGACCGAAATGGATACATTTGGATAGGCACCAATGCCGGATTGAATTTTGTTGACCCTGCAGGTGAGCCTGTGAGACTTTTAAAAAGTGATCTAACCGGTGGTGAGAAATTGAAACATAACAGGATTAATGACCTCATTCTTTCTAATAAAGGTGTTATTTATCTAGCAACCGATGGCGGCGGAATAGATACCTATAACCCACAATCAGGGGCTTTACACCATGATGTCTACACCACTCAAAATGGACTCAAAACCAATTACCTTAATACCCTTGCTGAAGATGATAATTCAAACTTATGGGTTGGCACCTATCAAAAGGGATTACACAAATTAGATCTAAAAAGCAATCAATGGAGTTATTATTTACAAGGCGCTAAAGAAGATGGTAATGATGTAAGATGCTTATTTGTAGATCACGCACAACAATTGTGGGTGGGAACAAACCGCGGCGGACTTTTTAAATACAATAAACAAAAAGATACATTTGAATATATAGATCAACTCGATGTGATAAGTCCAAAAATGGATATCAGAGCGATAGACGAAGATCAATATGGCACCCTCTGGATGGCCACTTACGGTAACGGAATACTCAAATACAACCCCGACTCGGGTGAGGTTGCTTCCTTTTTTAATGGAAATCTTCCCGGAATTACCAGCAATGTAGGCTTTAGTATAAAAGTTTTGGACGATGGCACTATTTTAACTGGTCTCAAACATGGCGGTCTCATTCGTTTTAAGGAAGGAGATTCTAGTGCTAAAAATTATACCGAATTCGATGGGTTAAGCAATAATACTGTTAATAGCATTATTGATTATGATGGTGCTTACTTAATCTTAGGAACAGATAAAGGAATTAGTAAGTTTGATCTTAAAGACGAAACTGTAAAAAGTTTAAATTTTTTCAATAACATTCAAGTAAGCGAATATAATGAAGGAGCTGCCATAAAAAGTTCTGACGGCACTTTATATTTTGGCGGAAACAAAGGCGTCACAATTTTTAATCCAGAAAAATTAGAACGTAAGAACATAAAAGGCTCCTTGATTATTAAAGATTTTAGAGTTGCAAATGAAGAAGTTTTAGTAGATCCTACTGATTCTAAAGCTATTTTGGACCAATCCATTATTTATAAAGAGGAAATTAAACTCGCACATAACCAAACGAATTTTTCTCTCGCTTTTACAGATTTAAGCTTTCCCTTTGCCACAACTACGAACTACTCATATCTACTTGATGGATACAATGAACATTGGATTGATCTAAAAAATACCAACCGAATTAATTTCAGCAATATTCCACACGGTAACTATGTACTAAAAATCAAAGCTGAAAATCAGGCTGAATCCCCAAAATATACAGAGCTTGCCATCACAATTGCACCTCCATTTTGGGAAACCTGGCCTGCCTATTTATTTTATATTGTTACTCTTTTTATATTAATCTGGGCCGGATTGAAGTACTATGCAGAACGTGTAAAACTGAAGAATTCACTCATTTTTGAACAACGCCAACGTCAACTTGAACAGGAAATTAATGAAGAGCGAATTCGGTTTTATACCGGCTTTTCTCATGAATTGAAAACGCCACTTACTCTTATACTTGCTCCTCTTGAAAGCTTGTTAGAAAATGCGGTTCATAAACAACAACGCAAAAATCTCAAATTGATTAAACGTAATGCGAATAATCTTCTGCAGTTTATTAATAAACTTCTTGAGTTTAGAAAAAGTGAAGAAGGTCTAAGCAATTTAGATTTAAAAGAGTACAACATCACAAAAAATATCTCTAACTGGCTAGATGCCTATCAGCCGCTGCTTAAAACCAAAAACATTGACCTGATCTTATCAAAGCCTCAGTTTCCTATATCTGTATTTTGTGATTTGGAAAAAATTCAAGTGATCATAAATAATTTGGTTTCAAATGCTATCAAATATAGCCCAGAGCACAGTAAAATTTATATAAAGGTTGATACTGTGGATAATTATCTTCAAATACGTGTAAAAGACTCAGGAGCAGGAATCGATCAAAAAGATATCGAGCAAATTTTTGAATGGTACTATCAATCTAATATGTCATTAAAAAAAGATGGTAGCGGTATAGGGCTAGCACTTTCCAAACGCTTTGCAGAATTGCATCAGGGAAGTTTAGAAGTTATTAGCGAAAAAGGTAAAGGTTCATGTTTCACTCTTAAAATACCTTATGACGATCAATTGCTGGATGCGTATTTGGACAACGATCAAAATGCGGTTTCCAATAAAAAAACTATAGAAAATCAATTACTCGAAAACGTTTCAACTTATAAAGAACAAACTCCGGTTAATAATCTTTTAGTCAAACCAGACAACAATCGTAAACTCCTTCTTTTGATTGATGATAATCCAGACATTCTAGAATTTTTAGATGGAGTTTTGAGCCAGGAGTATGATCTAATTCACGCAGAAAATGGAGAGATTGGTATCAATCAAGCTATAAAATATATTCCTGATCTCATCATTAGTGATATTATGATGCCAATTAAAAGCGGAATTGATTTATGCCAATTTTTAAAAGGCAAGAAAGAAACTTCACATATTCCTATCATCTTACTATCGGCAAAAAATAATTGTGAAACTATCGAAACGGGATATACCGAAGGTGCTGATGACTATATGATTAAGCCGTTCAATGTAAATGTGTTAAAAGCACGTATTACCAATTTGATACACGGGAGAAAACTGCTGCTTCAGAATTTTTCAAAAAATAGCGAAGTCTCACAATTAAATACTGAAGAAGAAAACAAGCTTCTTGATATTGAAAAACAATTTCTTTTAGAGTTTAAAGAAATTGTTCTTCAAAATATGCAGGAAGATGGAAAGCTTGTCACCACCGTTGCACAAGAAATAGGAATGAGCAGATCATCGCTTTACAGAAAGATTAAAGCGCTTACAGGTAAAAATATCAATAACTACATAAGAACTATAAAAATAGAGCACGCAGCTTATTTAATTGAGAAACAAAACTTTGGCATTGCTCAAGCGGCTTATGAAGTAGGCTTTAGTGATCCTAAATATTTTAGAAAGATTTTTAAACAGCGGTTTGGTAAAACTCCATCAGATTTCAAACCCAATTAACACAATAATTGAAACTTTCAACAATTAGGCTGATTCTAGCAATAAAACCCAATCATTTCCCTCGTGAATTTCGCCCGGCGGATCAAACACTTGTATTCCTTCGTTTTTGAATGTACCTATAGATAGCTTGCTTCCGTCCTTTGGATTGTACCATAATGCGTCTACTTGATTGCCTTCAATTTTACCCATATGTACTTCAATTGTTCTACCGGTATAGGTATAGATCATAACATAATCTGCTCCGCGGGTCGCCGCGAGATAATTGTACCGCTCACCTTGAGTTACAACTAAATCTTCATCAGGAACTCTGCTCATATACGTGTAAGACAACATCAATTGCTTAAGATATTGCATCTGCCCTGCTCCCGCGGCTTGAAGCGCTACTTGCCAGTCCATTTTATTTCCATAGGCACCTTCGCCGTCTTTTTCAGTGTAAAACTGCATTATGGCACTATGTCCGTAAGTAAAACCCGCAGCACCGGCAAAAACCGACCAATATGCATATCTACGTACATCATTTTCATTCCATAGAGGTTGTAACGTATCGTGTAGACCTTGAGGAATTCCTTCGTAAGAGGGTTCACCATCGAGTGTAGGCTTTGTTGGTTCTAAATGGTAATCTACAGTTACATAACGCCAATTATCTTCGCCAAAACCTTTTTCAGAATCATCCTGATCATAGGTTCTGTGCCCCGACTGAAACATATTAAAATCTAACCAAGATGCTGTATGAAACCAATCTGAAGATTGCTGTCTGCCTCGCGGATGAAAAGTTTGTAAAAGCTGTGGTGTTTCCGCGTGAATACTCGCCCCCAAAGCATTCCATACTTCGATATACTGATTACCAAAAGTATCTCCCCCATTAAGCCAAATTATATTGTTATTTTTAAATCGGTTTCCTAAAAACCGTCCATATTCTTCTGCTTGTGCTACAGACACTTTACCAGAGTTCACATTCCCACCCCAAACCGGAACTAGCGCCACATATAAACCTTTTTGCTCTGCAAGATCAATTGCATAAGCCATATGGTCCCAATAGTCATACGAAGCTGTATTTAGACTATCACCCGCTATCACTTTGGGAGTGTTTATTTGATCCTCAATCAACGCCTTTGAACCATATACATTTTCTACATCTAATGTATGCAGCACCATCACTTGAATGACATTAAAACCTTTTTTCTTACGGTCATCAAAGTATGCAGAAATAGCTTCTCGGTCTAATTTTTTTAATAGTAACCAAGCGGTATCGCCCAGCCAAAAGAAGGGATCACCATTTGCTCTTTTAAAAAAATGCGCATTATCTGCAATCTCGATAGGTTGCAACGTCTCAAGTTGTTCATGACTTCGCGATTCATTTTTGTCTTTACAGCCTAAGAGCACTGAACTAAGCAGTAGCCACCCAATAATTACGATCCTATGTATCATTTAGTTAAACCTTTTGTACAAAGTAACAAAAAGATAACAAACAGAAATTGAGCGATTTAAAATTAGAAACAGACTTAGGTACTAAACCTCAGTATTTAACCTATCAATTATAAAATGTCATTTTAATGATTGTAATGTCAAGATCTTCGGTCACTTTTATGGGATGAGAAAGACACTTTATTAAAAAGCCATCTACAAAAATTAAATATACTCCTCTTTCAAAGCCCGTTACGAGATCATCACGATCAAATTTAGAGTCTATTCCAGTTGTTTTTAAAAATGAAGAAAGCGATACAAGGGAATTATCGATTTTACATTGTTCTTCTTCAGCCCTGTAACGGTCCAGAATCAATTCTTGAACATTTTGTGGAAAACTGGGAGTTAAATAACTAATTCTACTCGTTTTGCTTTCTCCTACATTGCGCAGACTTAGGGTAATTTCGTGCATATGTGAAATTGAATACGTTAAAAATCAAGTTCAATTTTTGAATACCCACAGAAACTTACATTTCTCACGAATTCAAAAACCGATGGTGAAACTAATCACCACGCTATGTACGATTTTAGGACTTACTTGGTTTTCAAAATGGAATGGAAAGAATGAGAGCATCTCAGCTTTTAATCTAACTAGTCGCTTAAAAGCTATACTACAGTTATTTGTGATCGAAGCAAAAGCTCACTTATGCGCTGAAATTTTTCTTCGTAGATTATCGAAAATCGCTCTTCTTCATATAAATATTCTCTTGCGATAGGGACGCTATACGGCAATGCCCAGGCACGCAAAGTGGCGACAATATTTCTTAAACTATCGATCCCGGTTGAAGCATTTGCGCCATAACCCCAGCAAATGACCGCAATAATTTTATGCGTTAAATACGGATTTTCGTCATTTGAACTCAAAATTAGCCAGTCCAGGCAATTTTTCATCGCGCCAACCATTCCGCCGTGGTATAACGGACTAAGCCAAATGTGCCGGTCGTATTCTTTAAAAACTTGCAACATTTTTGTCACCGAATCTGGAACTTCTGAAAAATCTTCCTCAAAAAAGGGAATATCATATTCAGATAAATTAAAAATTACGGGCGTTGCTCCCAACTGCAGCAAGTATTCCTTTAAATAATTCGCAATTTCCTGCGACGTATCGCTTGCTTTATTGAGTGTGCCGTTAAATATTAAAACTTTCATTTTTTAGAATTCGTTTCAACTGATTCATCTTGTGAATCAACTTTTCATTTCTCTTTTTTATACTGAAAATGTTCTCCTATTTTATACAATCTGAAGGCTTCTTTTACACCTTTCATCTTCTCGCTAGAAACTTCAGCTTCTGGAGGAGTATCCAATAGTTCATAAACCGCTTCAGAAATCACAAAACTATTGTCTAGCTTTTTGGTTAATTCCTGAATTCTCGCAGCAACATTCACCGCATAGCCCATCACGATTTGATGCGGTCTATTTTCAAGCAATAAATCACCGGTGGCGACTTTTCCCAGATGAGCGCCAATCCCAACTTCGATCTCTTCATTAAAATAGCGCAGAAAATATTCAGTATTTAGGCGTTTTAATTCCTTCAGGATCGCAAAACCACAGTTTACGGTATCAAGGACACTGGCTTTGGTCGTTTTTTCAAATCCAAAAGCAACATACAGTCCGTCGCCATTAGTTTCTATAATTTTTCCTTCAAATTGCTGAATGATCTTTTCGAAATTAAAGAACAGTTTTCGTATAATATGAATCACATCAAAAGCCAGATGCTGCTCGGCAAAAGGCGTAAAATTCCGAACGTCTAAAAACAGCAAACACAAGCGTAATTCTCTACCTATATTCTCGTTTTTATTCAGCTTATTTCTAAGGTATAACGGGTAATCACTTTCGTCGTTCATAATCCGTTTTATTTTTACTGAACCCGATTTTACATAGGCCTGGCAAGCCAATCGAACATTTTTAGGAAGCTCAAAGTAGGTTCTCAGTTTTGCTTCCGCAGCATTTATTTCTGAAAGATTTTCTTCGCCCTTCACAATTAAGATCCTGCAGGTAGAACATCTGGCTTTGCCCCCGCATTCGCAGCAAAATGGAATGTCTTTTTTTAATGACGCCTCTAAGATTGATTCTTTAGAATTGATCAAAAATGAGGCATCATTAACAAGGTTAATATGGTGATAAGATTTTACCATCCCACATCAAGTTTATATTGGTTAATTTTTAACCTGATTTTTATTTTCTTCGGAAATAATCTCGGCATTCTCGCTATTCCAACCGCCGCCCAGAGCTTTGTAAAGATCGATTAGCGCCAGTTTTTCCGCCAGAACATCATTGATGTTATTGATCTCGGCACGCAGCAAACTTTGCTCAGCCGTTAGCACATCGGTATAATTGGTTTGCGAATTATACTGAAGTAACTTTTTCGTATAATCAACCGACTTATTCAAGGCTTCTAACTGCAAAGCGCGTTTACTAATCTTAGAGTTGGCTGTTTTAAAAGCAAACACTGCATCTGAAACTTCTTTCCCGGCATCCAGCAAAGCTTCCTGAAAATTATTAAAGGCGATTTGTTGCTCGGCTTTGGCCGTTGCTAAATTCGCTTTATTGATCCCCTTGTTGAATATCGGCTGCATTAAACCGGCAGCGATATTCCCAAAAAGCCCTATGTTTTTAGTAAAAAGATCGTCCCACTCAAAACTTGAAAACCCGGCACTTCCTGAAAGTCCAAATGAAGGATAGAACTGTGTTCTTGCAACATTGGTTAATTCGAACGCACGACGATACTCCAGTTCGGCCTGCATCACATCTGGGCGATTTGCCATTAGATCTGCAGGATCTCCTATCGAAAGTTCAGGCATATTCATTTCAGCAAAATCATCAAAACCGCTACGCTGAATTTCACCTGGCTTTCTAGCCAGTAAAATCGACAACGCATTTTCAATTTCTCTAATTTGCTGTTTCACATCTGGAATTAAAAGTTCGGCTTCATATTGGTTGGCTTCGCTTTGCACCACGGCAGCACCGTTAACCATATTTGAGCTTTTAAGCTTCTTCATCGTTGCTACATAAAATTTTCGGTTTTCCGCAGTTTCTTCTAAAGTTTCCAGTTGCTTATCCAGAGCAATTAATTGATAGTAATTTATCGCAATATTGGCTACGAGCTGTGATTCGATTGCTTGTTTAGAAGCCTGAGTTTGCAAAAGCGCAGCTAAACTGGCACGTTTTGCGCTACTCAATTTCCCCCAAACATCAGCTTCCCAGGAAGTCGAAATCCCAAGGTCGTATTGCGTTACATCCTTAATAAATCCAAATCCTTGAGTGTAAGATAATCGAGATTTAGCCACAGATGCACTTCCTTCCAAACTGGGTAAGAATGCTTTTTTACTCTGCTTCAGCAAAGCATTGGCGCTGTTTACACGCTGTATCGCATTCTTTAGACTATAATTTTCAGTTAAACCTTCTTCAATATAATTCAGCAGATAAGGATCTGAAAAGAATTGATCCCAATGCATCAAAGGTGCTTCCGGCACTTCAACTTCAGCTGCCATTTCTTTTCTGAAAAGTGCCTCAGTATCTGCTTCCGGTTTTTCGTAATCTTTGGTTATTCCGCAGGAAACCAAAAGAAAACTAAGACTGAAGGCGTATATATAAATGATATTAGATCTCATAACATTAAATTTATTCTTCATTAGTTGCAGGTTTACCACTTACTTTTTCCTGTAAAGACTGGAAAAGCATAAAGAGCGCCGGGATCACAAAAATTCCGAATAAAGTCCCGGTAAGCATTCCACCAACTGCGGCTGTACCGATAGATCGGTTACTTACTGCTCCTGCTCCAGAAGCCAACATCAACGGCACTAATCCGAAAATAAAAGCAAATGAAGTCATCAAAATAGGTCGTAAACGTGCGCGTGCTCCCTCAACTGCTGAAGTAAATAAGCTTTCCCCATTTTTACGGTGCATAAGGGCAAATTCGACAATTAGGATCGAGTTTTTTGCGAGCAGACCAATAAGCATTATCAAACTGATCTGAAGGAAAATATTGTTATCGATCCCGAATAATTTTGCGAATAAAAAGGCTCCTGAAAGTCCGAAAGGTAAAGGCAACAATACCGAAAATGGTAGAATATAGCTCTCGTATTGAGCAGCCAGTAAAAAGTACACAAATACCAGACAAAGTATAAAAATGTAAACCGTCTGGCTACCACTACTTACCTCTTCCCTACTTAAACCGGCAAACTCATATCCAAATTGTTTTGGTAAATTCTCATCGGCAACTTCCTGAATCGCTTTCACCGCATCACCCGAACTGTAACCCGGCGCCGGAACACCCGTTACATTTGCTGACGTATACAAGTTGAAACGTCTAATAAATTCAGATCCATAAACCTTTTTAAGCGTTACAAACTGCGTAATGGGCACCATTTCTCCCTGAACGGTTTTTACCATCACTGCGTGAAGATCTTCTGGTTTGGCACTAAACACAGGATCAGATTGAACCATAACACGATATTGTTTATTAAACCGGTTAAAATCTGAAGCGTAAATTCCGCCATAATATCCTTGCATTACGGCTAACACCTGATCTGGCGTGATCCCTGCCATTTCGCATTTAGCGATATCAACTTCCAGCTCAAATTGTGGGAAATTGTTATTAAACGAAGTGGTCGCATATAAGATCTCGGGACGTTGGTTTATCGCTCCCAAATAATTTTGCACCACACCGCTAAACTGATCCATATCGTTTGCTGTTCTATCCTGAAGATTGAACTCAAATCCATTTGTGTTTCCAAATCCCTGAAGCGTAGGCGCTGCAAAGAAGATGATATTGGCTCCTTTTATTCCAGAAGTCTTATTGAATAAATTATTCACTACACTTTCGATATCCTGGCCTTCACCAGCACGTTCTTCCCAATCTTTTAAACGAATGAAAAATGCACCGTAAGAACCACCGGCACCACTAATAAGATCCTGCCCCGCCATTCTGGTTGAAGATTCAACTTCAGGAACCGTTCTAATAATACTATCGATTTGATCGGTTAAAGCTTCGGTTCTTTCTAGAGAAGCTGATGGTGGTAAGATCACATTTCCGAAGATGGCTCTACTATCTTCCGCAGGAACAAATCCTGTAGGTGTATTTTTGATCAGGAACCACGATAACACAGAAAATGCTGCAATACTTCCCAAAGCCAGCCATTTTCTTTTCAGTAAAAACTGAACTCCTTTTACATATTTTGCGGTGATCGCATTAAAGGCAATATTAAATCCTGCATAAAAACGTTGAATTCCGGTCTTCCTTTTATGATGATCTTCAGAATGTGGTTTTAAGAAAATCGCACACAAAGCAGGACTCAGCGTTAAGGCATTTACTGCAGAAATTACAATAGCAATTGCCAGTGTAAGACCAAATTGCTTATAAAAAACTCCAGCTGAACCACCAATAAAAGATACCGGCACAAACACGGCGGCCATCACAAGCGTGATCGAAACGATCGCACTGCTAATTTCGCTCATTGCACTCAGCGTTGCTTTTCTAGCAGATTTTGCACCTTCATCTAACTTAGCGTGAACTGCCTCGACGACCACAATTGCATCATCTACAACAATACCAATAGCGAGCACCAGTGCGAAAAGTGTAAGTAGGTTAATTGTAAATCCAAAAACTTTTAGGAAAAAGAAGGTTCCTACAATTGCCACCGGAACCGAGATCGCCGGGATTAACGTAGATCTAAAATCCTGTAAAAAGATAAACACCACGATAAATACCAAAATAAAGGCTTCGATAAGTGTGTGCTCCACTTTTTCTATGGAAGCATTTAAAAATTCGTTGGCATTCAAAAACGGTGAATACTCAATTCCTGAAGGAAAATCTTTAGAACTCTCCTCAATAATGCGCTGGCATTCGTTGATCAATTCATATGCATTAGAACCTGCTGTTTGACTCACCGCAATCGAAGTACTTGGATAACCCTGAGTTGTGGTGCTACTGCCATAACTTAAAGCACCCAATTCTACTTTTGCAATATCGTCTAATCGCAAAATATGCCCATCTTTATCGGCTCGTACAATGATATTTCCAAACTCTGATGCGGTTTGTAATCGTCCTTTATATTTGATAGTGTATTGAAAAGCCTGATCGCCATTCACACCAAACTTACCCGGAGCCGCTTCAATGTTTTGCTGGCGTAATTTTGCGATCACATCATTAGGAACTAAACCATAAGAAGCCATCACATCTGGCTTCAGCCAAATCCGCATCGAGTAATCACGAGCCCCGTAGATAAAGGCATCGCCAATTCCGTTTACACGTTTCAGTTTTGGAAGGATATTCAGGTTTACATAATTCTGCAAAAAGTTTTGATCGTAGGTGTCTTTGGTACTATGCAAACTAAAAATATACACCAGACTGGTTTGCTTTTTACTGGTAGAAACTCCCGCTCTAATCACCTCTTCTGGCAATAAACTATTGGCTTTATTCACCCGGTTTTGAACGTTCATAGCAGCCAGGTCTGGATCTGTACCCAAATCGAAATAGATCGTGATCGTTGCACTACCATCGTTACCCGCGGTAGAGGTCATATACTGCATATTTTCTACCCCATTAATTTGTTCTTCTAAAGGGATCAAAACACTATTTCTAACCACATCTGCATTCGCTCCCTGGTAAGAGGCAGTCACTTCTACCGTAGGCGGTGCGATATCGGGATATTGCGAGATAGGAAGGGTAAACAATCCCAGCAATCCCAGGATCACGATGATGATCGATATCACCGTAGAAAGCACTGGTTTACTTATAAATTTTTGTAACATATTTTTAAATTTAAGACAATAAGCATCCAGGATCGACTATGTAAAAAACATAGCAATCAAACACTTAATCGTATTTCAAATAATTTACTGGGTAATGATATTCGGTTTAATTTGAAGGCTGTCGCGAAGTGTTCCTGCGCCTTCAAAAACGATGATATCTCCTTCTGAAAGTCCTTCGGTTACCACAAATTTGTTGTCTACGGTGGTTGGCATCGTTTTAATTTCTGAAGTAAAAACGCGATCGTCTTTTACTTTATAGACCATTCGTTTATCCTGAAGTTCGAAAGTAGATTTCTGCGGAACCATTATTGCTGAAGAAAATGCCTGCGGAATAAGGATTTTTCCACTACCACCACTACGTATTCTCTGATTGGCATTTGGAAAAACCGCGGTAAGTCGTGCCGATCCTGTTTGCTGATTTAATAATCCGCTAATCGCTGTAATTTCACCTTCGCTTTCTAAGATACTACCGTCTGAAAGCTGAAGCTTCACTTTAGGGAAAGATTTCAGTTTATCATCAACCGAGTTTCCTTCGTGATCAGCGTAAAATTCTAAATATTCTTTTTCGTCCATAGAAAAATAGACTTTCACATTATCGATGTCAGAAACTACGGTTAACGGCGCGACTACTTGCGGACTTACCAAACTTCCTGTACGATACGGAATTGCACCAACAACTCCATCAACCGGACTTTTAATGAACGTATATCCCTGATTGGCCTGCGCCTGAGCTAAAGAAGCTCTTTGTGCTTCCAGATCTAGTTTAGCAGCATCCAGTTCGTATTGATTTATAATGCCTTCTTCTACAAGCGGAGTAGCTTTTTGAACTTTTAATTCGGCATTTTTAACAGCAGATTGTGCGGCTTTTACCACTTCGTTATACTGCGGAGCATCAATCTTAAAGAGAAGATCTCCCTTTTTTACTCGGCTTCCTTCTTCAACATAGATCTTCTGTAAATAGCCATCAATTCTGGGACGAATTTCAATATCTTCTTCCCCTTGAATAACCGCAGGATATTTTCGCTGAAGTGTAGTTGGCGCTTCTGTAATTTTTAAAACCGGATATTGCGGAACAGCCTGCGCCATATTCTGGCTGCTTTCTTCTTTACAGGAAGACCACAAAGCTCCAAAAAGGATGAGCATCAAAAAGCTGATCCTGTTGTTATAGTTTATCATTTTCTTAGGTGTTTAGGTTCGAAAAACACATAGGAGTGGCTGTCAAGAAAACAAACTGTTTTTTGATTACACGGTTTTTCGTGATTTAAAAAGAATTAAATCCGGCTTTTTGAACTCACCGAATTTATAGGATAGTGAACTTATTTTATTGCTTCCTGGTAGCGTTTCTCTACTTCGTCCCAGTTTACAAGTTTCCAGAACGCACCAATATACTCAGGTCGCTTATTTTGATAGTTTAGGTAGTAGGCGTGCTCCCAAACGTCTAATCCCAAAATTGGAGTACCATTATCATCAGCAACATCCATTAATGGATTGTCCTGATTAGGAGTAGAAGTCACTTTTACTTTTTTGTCTTCTCCTACGATGAGCCACGCCCATCCAGAACCAAAACGCGTTGCAGCTGCAGCATCAAAAGCATCTTTAAACGCTTCAAAAGAACCGTAAGCATCGTTAATTGCTTTTGCTACTGCTCCTGTTGGCTCGCCGCCACCCTTAGGACTTAAAATGGTCCAGAATAGCTTGTGGTTATAATATCCTCCTCCATTATTTCTAATTCCTTTAGGAAGTTCTGAGACCTATGTAAAAAGGTCTTCTAAGTCCTCATCTATAAGTTCTGCTTCTTCCAAAGCAGCGTTGAGTTTAGTGGTATAGCCTTGATGATGCTTTGTATGATGAATTTCCATCGTAGCTGCATCTATATAGGGTTCTAATGCAACATAGGCATAAGGTAATGCCGGCAATTGATAACTCATATCTTTGTAGTTTTGAAAATTAAACTTTTAATTACATTACAAAAGTAGTACTTTTGAATAATAAACCAAATAATTACTTTGTTTATTATGGAAAATAACATTTCAGATAACGAAAAGGCGGTTTCGATACTTAAAACTAAGGGCGAACAAACGATAAAAGAAATAGCAAATGAGCTCGGCGTTACCACTGAAGGCGCACGTTTTCAGCTATTAAAATTATCTAATGAAGGACTGATAAAATCTGAAAGCAGATCAAAAGGTCGCGGAAGACCTCAGCAGGTGTGGTCGCTTACGGCAAAAGGTCACGCACGTTTTCCTGATACACATTCTGGGCTTACCGTAAAATTGATAGAAAAAATCAAACAGAATCTTGGTGAGGAAGCTTTAAACGAAATTATCTATGCCGCTGGTCAAGACAATATTTTGAGATATAAAGATCAAATTAATGCCGATGACAGTCTTGAAGATAAGCTTACAAAGCTAGCAGCCATTAGAACTTCTGAAGGCTATATGGCTCGATTTGAAAAGGATGAAGATGGGAGCTTTATGCTTATTGAGAACCATTGCCCTATTTGTGAAGCAGCAAAAACCTGCCAGGGATTCTGTAAATCTGAGCTTAAAACTTTTAAAACTATACTTGGAGAAAACGTTCAGATCAAACGCGTACACCACATTCTAGAAGGTGCACGCCGCTGTGCATATAAGATCGAAGAGTGATGGGTAGGTTTTTGCCTGAGCCTGTTCTACTCACTGGCATTCTATAATTTGATTCTGGAATATCCTCTAGTCAAAATTCAACCGCTTTATATGATTCTCATTTAAAGATTAAAGTTTGTACCCTAATCTTTTTAGAACAGACCTTTTTATAAATAAAAATTAGCTGAGCTATTTTGCTACTGACAAACCCTTGTCACCCTGCCTCAATACTTTTGATTTAAATATAAAAACAACCTAATATTTTAAATTATGAGTATTCAACAATCACACTTGGAGCAAAATCAAGTACTTACATCAGATGAATTATTAGCGCACTGGCAAGGACATCGCAATCTTACACGTAAGCTTATTGAAGTGTTCCCGGAAGATCATTTTTTTAAGTATAGCATTGGTGGTATGCGCACTTTTGCAGAAATGACGACTGAACTTTTGGCTATCGCGGGACCGGGATTAAAAGAAATTGTCACCGGTCAGACCCAAGAATTCCAAGAGCATATTGATCACCAAAATAAAAAAGACCTACTCCTAAAACTATGGGACGAGACTACTGTAGCGATTAATATGTATTTTCCGCAAATAGCTTTAGACAGCTTTTCAAAAACTATTAAAACCTTTGGTCAATACGAGGGTACGGTGATATCTTCTATTTTATATTTTATTGATAACGAAATTCATCATCGTGGACAAGGTTATGTGTATTTGAGGAGTCTTGGTATAGAACCGCCCTTCTTTTGGGAACGCTAATACCTTTGGTTATGAAAAAAGTATTGGTATTTAAGACTTCAGTACATCAAGAAAAAGACATCAAACAGTTACAACCTGTTTTAAATGCATTAACACCTAATGCTGATGTTTGGAACTTTGATCTTGAAGATTGTGATAATATTCTAAGGATAGAGACTAAACATTTAGAAGCAACAAGCGTTTGTGACACCTTGCAAAAGCAAGGCTTCCTCTGTGAGGAACTGCATTAAGAACTTTACTTTAATGATTAAGAATGTAGTTTTGGATCAAAAATTACATTCTTAATCATTAGTTCAAAAATCTATGTACTCTCTAATTATTAGCTAAAATAGCTTTAGATAAAGCATTAATCCTGTCTTTTAACTCCGGTGGTTCTATAATCTTAGCATAATCTCCAAACATCATATACCATCTTGCAAAACCATCTTCTATATTTCGGGGTTTAAAGACCATTTCTACCTGATCACCCAAGTCTTCTTCAGATATAAAGCCGTAAAACTTGCGTCCACTACGAATGTAGTTAACGATGCTTTTATCTACCCGAATTCGTACCTCAACATCAGATTCTTCAACATTATTTTTTAAATAACGCTCTACTGAATTGTGCTTTTTTGTGAAGCTATTTTGGGAACGTAAAATCTTTTGAATTCTATCCATTCTGAATTGTCTGTAGTCCATTCTTAAATGACAATAAGCCAGCATATACCAAAAATTAGCCTCGTGAAACAAACCTACAGGTTCTATTGTACGTTGTGTTGGACTGTCTGCATCTTGTGCGAGATAAGTGAGTTGTACTTGCTTTTTCTCTGCAATGCTCTCAAAAATGATTTCTAAGGCATCCGGAACATGTGAATTAAATAAGGTTTGTTCAGGGTCTATAAGAATCTGTGATTCAATAGATGCGACCCAGTCCTTTTCATCACCTTTCAGGACCGATTTTAACTTGAACATTGCTGATTCAAAATAAGATCCAAGTCCTTTATCAGTGAACTTTTGCATAAGTTTTTCAGCAGCTACAAAACTCCCGGCTTCCTCTTTGGTAAACATAACAGGAGGTAAACGATAGCCTTCCATTATTGAATATCCTATACCCGCTTCACTGGTTATAGGTACACCCGAAGCCTCGATAGTTCGTATATCTCGGTAAATGGTACGTAGACTTACCTCAAAACGATCGGCCAACTCTTGCGCTTTTACGATACGTTTTGATTGAAGCTGTATGAGAATAGCTATGATTCTATCAAATCTTTTTGGAACTTCGGTACTCATTCTAGGATGTGAATTGACCAAAAATACTATTTAAAAACAAAGTATTTTCTTTGCTGAACGATAAAAACTTTACCTCATTTACGGTCGTAGGGGGCTTAGAATCATGTTATTTAGCTCACCCGCTACGAATTCCTAAATACTGAATTTCACTGAAACTTTAGTCTTACCATCTACCACGTTTCTTGAGATCAAAAAACACCTAAACTTTCCTCTTTTTATCTTAACAAGTACTAGAGCTATAGCATAATCGCTTTATTTCAATTTTGGTTCGGCGCTTTATTTTAAATCACCAAGGAATCATTAAGGTTTCAGGATTTGTTTCTTCGCTAAAAAATTTTCCTGTTGGTCCACTTTTATCAAGTGTTGCATATCGAACTACTCTTCTTGCCGCAATTTCTACATCTCCCCCATTTCCAAAGGTAAAATCTGTAGCAGTAAGACCCGGGCATACTGCATTCACCTTAAAATTGGTATGCTGCAACTCATAAGCTAAATGTACCGTGTACATATTTAAAGCGGCTTTAGAAGCTGCATAAACAGCGTATTTAGCGTGGTCATAAGCCGGCCAGTTGGTGTCACTTTGTAAGGTAAGCGAACCTACGCTCGTACTCAAGTTTACTATTCGAGGAGCTTCAGAATTAGTTAGAAAACTCATAAAAGCTTGAGTAACCCTAGATACCCCTATGACATTGACCTCAAATGCAGCTTGAAACTCATCTGGTTTAGCCGTAAGCGCAGTATAAGGTTCATTCCCCCCGTTAATACCTGCATTATTAATTAAAACATCAAGTACATCTGTCTTTTTACTAAGAAGCTCACGAGCTGATTTAACCGAACTATCCTTGGTGACATCAATCTGCACGCATTCTACATTCTTTAAACCATCTGCTTTAAGCTCTTGGATTGCTGAAATTCCGTTGTGAAAATTTCTACTGCCCAAATACACATAATATCCTTTTTGTAATAATAACTTAGCTGTAGCAAAACCAATTCCTTTATTTGCTCCAGTGATAAATACTTTCTTCATTTTACTGCTTTCTTAATTATGAACAAAGCTCTATCGATTTGAGGAGACTGGATTTACCATATGGTAAAAAGCATTTTTAGCTAAGGCTTTTCCTAATACGACTAAGTGATTGTTGGGTTACACCTAAATAGGACGCTACATAAGCTAGTGGAATACGATTGACTAAATAAGGGTGATTATCTAGAAACTCTAAATAGCGAGTAGTGGCGTCTTGAGAAATAACAGGATTTTTTCTAGACTTTTGATGCATACACAATTGTACCATCTTGCTCTTTATAGCATCCCAGGGTTTCATGATTTGTGAAAGCTCTTCCCATGATTGTTTAGAAAAGACTAAGAGCTTGCTATCAGTACAAGCTTGGATATATTCTGATGATGCCGTTTGGGCTTCAAAATTTATATAATCACACATGATACTTTTCTCTTGAATAAAGCAACGTGTAACTTCTTCTCCCTGCTTATCATAATACCAGCCTCTAAAAACTCCATCTACGACAAAAGCAACCTCTCCTGGTGTTTTACCTGCTTTTGAAAAATAAGAACCTTTTTTAAGTTCTACTACTTCAGTTTGTTCTTCAATGAAACTGATCTGTTGGGCAGTAAGGTTTCCAAATTGAAATATGTATTCTATCAGTTGTTCCATTGCTGCAAGTTGAGAAGTTTTAAAGATTACTGAGGCAAAATTAAAATTGCTACCTGCAAAACAATTAGAGTTTTAAAACGATTCGTAGCTATGAGCTTTCAAAATAATTACCGATTTAATTACCTTATAAATTTATTTTGATGAAGACACTTCTTTAGCCAATTTAAGTGCATTGTATGCATTAAGTATACCTCCCGATTGAGAAACTCGTTCAAAATTTTGGTTTTTTTTATTTTGTTTTAGACCTAATGATACCTCTCCCTTAATTTTGGTTACCGAACTAAGTAAAATTTCCTTAACCTCTTTGGCCGTTAAATCGGGGAAATATGATAAAATTAATCCTATAGTCTTACTTACAAGAGCTGTACTCACCGAAGTACCAGATTGGATCTCATAATCTCTATTGGAATTAGTAATAAGTATGCGCTCTCCTGGTGCAAATAAGTCTACATTCATTTTTCCATAATTAGAAAACTTGGAGACCAAATTATTATTGATTTGTACAGCTGTAGATCCAACAACTATAAAATTATTTACGGGGTAACTTTCATCATTTGGGTATATTTTATTTTCCTCTATATCTATATCTACACCGTCATTTCCGGCTGAAGTTACAATCAAAACATTGTGATCATTAGCATATTCAATAATAGTTTTAATTATTTCCGGATTTGTAGAAAAATTTTTACTAAAACTCATATTTATTACTCGAGCCCCATTGTCTACTGCATATTTTATGGCATTATAAATATCCTTATCGTATTCATCTCCTAGAGATGAAACCACCAGTGGCATTATTTTGAGCGTAATATCGTTATTGATTTTTCGATCTGATATAAAATTTGTCATTAAAGCTCCATGGTCTAAATAATGAATAGCATTATTCAGCTTAGCGTTACCCTGGGTGAATGTTGGCTTTGCAGTCGTAGTATTCAATCGGTCGTCCGCCAATAGAATTCTATCCTCATACTGTGGATTTAAGAGAAAATTTAATCTACCCTTTGCTTTAAAATAGTAATCTCTTATGTAGGACTCTGTAAAACCATACTTTTTGAAATTATATAGTCTTAAAATGGAATTGCTCATCAGCGTATCTTCTTTAAATATAGGCTTCAAACTATCCAACTCATTTAAAGAATAATTTTTAGATAAATAGTCTTTCAAGATTATTCTACTATCGTACAATATACGTTCAATCATTTCTGCATAGGCCACTTCTTCATTAGCATAATTTATTTTTTCAATATAGCGTTTTGACGCACGTACGAGGTCTTTGTTATCACTGTAGGAATTTATGCTGTCAAGTGATTGCAATTTATAAATAGGTAAAGGTGACAAGTATTTGTCTAGAATGCGCGTGTAATCATATTTACCAAATATTTGTTGATTTCCACTAACCTCTCCTAAAAAATTCCAACCGTTGACATCATCAATGTACCCGTTGAGATCATCGTCCTTCTGATTATCGGGTATTTCATCAGTATTAATCCATAAACTTAATTCTTGGCTAAGTCGATCACTATCAACAGGCATATCTAGTACTGCTACAGTAATATTTTCCTTGTATTTTAAATTTTGACCAAATCTTATAGCTTTATTATAACTAATTCCCATAACAGCATCATCATAAATGTCCTTGAGATACCATAGGTCTGTCTTATCATTCAATTTAGGTTTGATGCTATTAAATTGAGTAGAATCAGCAATTTCAAGTGTATAATTACGCTGACCAAAAGCATACTGAGATACCACAGTAATAATGAACGACGTCAAAAACCTTTTAAAAATCATATCTATTTTAAATAATTATAAGCTTGAAAATATACTTTAAATTAGTTAGGGAAGTATTAGTTGTGATGGCCTGGAAGTACATTTATAGAATTTATACTAAAAATTTAAATTTAGGTTTATTTTCTCTTTATGAATCTGTTTTTGTAAAACGTTCATTAATCTATCCCTAGATCATTAGTAAAAGAATGATGTACTTCTATTTCGCTTATAGGAACACCTATTTTATCTTCTATCATTCCACAAATAATACGTTCAACTTCATACTTACTAGATATTTTTTCAATATCGATTAAAACATCTCGGTTCAAAGAGATTATCCAATCTACAAGTTGCTTGATCGTGCCTTGAGAAACAGGAGTATCTCGTTTTATGGTTTTAATTCCAAAAACTTTTACGTGCGTGCCTAAATTTGGATTAAAATCAAGTGCCACTAATCGCGGCAATCTAAGAGCTAAAAGCATTTCAAATTGATACCATTTCTCCTTTAGCTCTAATAAATTGAAAAATTCTAAAATCTTCATATTAGGCGTAATTTTCTTTTCATCTGAAATCAAAGTGCTCAAGGCTTTTCTGATTTTAAAAAATACTATTTGGCTCAGACATTTATTTGTGGGATTAAAACTTATTTTACTGAAAACAATATCGGCAAACTCTTGCACCGTATAAATTTTTTCAGCCTCTGAATCTTCAATTCGTATCCCAAATTTATCCTCAACAGACATAATCAATTCAACTGAATCTAAACCCATCCTTTTTAATATTAATATTATTACTTAGGTATAATTGATCACTATAAAAATAGAAGAAATTAGAAACATGTAATCTTGCTTAATCCGTAAGCTATCCTAAAGAGTTTAACAGCAAGCTTCAATAAGCCTGTTATATGCGTAGAGTTGGAATGTCGATAGCTTTTAGATAATCATGTTATTTGTAAAACAAAAAACCCTTAATATCGATGATATTAAGGGTTTAAGCTTAGATTGCTATGTGATCGCGACAGGATTCGAACTAATCTGGCAAGCCGCATTATATCTAGCTTTGTAAAATCAAATCTGAAATTGTTGACCGATTTCTGTACACAATTTAAAATTGTCTAACTTTCGACTGTATAAAAATAATGAAACAACCTTTATTTTGAAGTTAAAATGATAAAATACTATCTCAGGTTATTTATAAATTCTATTTAAACATTTTTTCTAATAAAATCTTTTCAGATAAATTGAACTTTAAAAGTTATTGAACAAAGTTAAATCTAACCATTTAGAACTATTTTTACGGATTTATGGATAAGAGTTCAAAACAAGAATTACTAAACTTAGCAAATGATTATGTAAGCTTCCCTTAAAACCGAACTGTTTAGAAGTGTAATAAT